>ERZ773359.5634-NODE-5634-length-11831-cov-5.585513_pt1 | contig 11831 bp, 11 predicted proteins | sample MGYA00374955_ERZ773359 | MGnify/ENA primary metagenome ERZ773359 (study PRJEB29098, sample SAMN04486028) | biogas fermenter metagenome | study: EMG produced TPA metagenomics assembly of the Biogas fermentation microbial communities from Germany - Plant 4 DNA1...
GGTGGCATAAATTTAAGCCAGGGGCAAAGACAGCTTCTTGCCATTGCGAGGGCAGCCGTTGCCAATCCTCCTGTTCTTATTCTGGATGAGGCTACCAGTTCCATTGATACGCGAACCGAAGCTCTCATACAAAAAGGCATGGACAAGCTAATGGAAGGCAGAACAGTTTTTGTAATAGCTCACAGACTGTCAACCGTCAGAAATGCAGATGCAATTATGGTTATTGAAAATGGTGAAATTATTGAACGAGGCAACCATGATGACCTGATGGCTCTTAAAGGAAGATACTATCAGCTTTATACAGGGATGCTTGAGCTGGCATAAGCATCTAAGGAGCAAATCTCCACTTGGCATTTTATTGCCCATTCAGAAATAAACTATTTCTGAATGGGTGAATTCGGGGTGACATTTTATGATTAACCGCGACTCGCCAGTGCCGCTATATGTGCAACTGGAGGAAATAATTGAAAAAGCTATTAAAAATGGTGAGTATAAAGATGGTGACAGGCTTCCTTCGGAAAACAAGCTCTGCTCGAAATACGGTGTAAGCAGGATAACAGTAAGACAAGCCTTGAATATGCTGGAGCAGAAAGGTTTGGTTTATACCGTTCAAGGCAAGGGTACATTTGTAAAAGAAATAGTTATAGATCAGTACCTCTATAATGTTATAAATTTCGGAAAAATACTTCTGGATAAAGGACTGGTCGGTCATACCAGAATCTCTTCTTACTATCCAGACAGCAGTAACAAAAATGCAGAAATGATGTTTGGAGCAAACTTATCCGGCCATATTGCAAATCTCAATCTTATAGGTTATATAATAAAAACGCCTGCCGTATATTATCAGTCTTTTGTCAATACAGAAACCGGCCAAAAGCTGTATAATTGTGCCAGAAAGCTGGAAATGGAAGGCGCAGCCTTCTCTACATATGATTTGTACTCCCATATCGGGATCAGTATAGAAAATATTGATCAGAAAATAACGGCAGTAAAAGCCGGTAAAATTCTGGGCAAGATTTTAGAAATCCCTGCCGGAAGTCCCCTCCTGGTTTTGGAATCCAAATTGTATACTTCCGGAGGCACTCCTCTGGAGTATAAACTGGGATACTACCGTTCTGATAAATTCGCATTTTATCTTAATCGCAAATTAGCCTGATTCTTTTCATATCTTACGAATAATACGCTCTCCGCTTTCCTTTTGTATCCTTTTTGTATTCTTTTCGTATTTTTTTGTATCTTTTTTTTATACACCTCGTTGCAAGATACATTTTGTTCCTTACTGCCAATGAATATTCAATAAGTTTAGTACTAAACTCCAGCTTGTCATAATAAGCTATAACAAGATAATACAACTTTAATATGAGGGAGGGCAAATTTTATGGGCAAAGATACTCTGAGAATTATTTCTCCTAACGGGCATCTTGGATTTGCTCCCACCAAAGAGGAAAGTTTCTGGATCGGGGCACGGACAAAACCCGATTATTACTGCTGTGACTCAGGCAGTAATGATATAGGCCCTGTCCCGCTTGGTGCCGACATATGTGCCAGTCATCCGGAATGGCAAAAACACGATCTTGAATTGATGCTTCTTGCATCCCGGGAACAAGGGGTTCCAATGATAATAGGTTCAGCAGGTGATACAGGCACCAACAGCCGTGTGGACATGTACGTGGAATTCATCCGGGAACTTGCTAAAAAGCACAATATGAAGAAATTTAAACTGGCCTATTTTTATTCTGAGGTAGACAAAGATTATCTCCGTAAAAAAATGGAGGAAGGCGAGATAATCGAAGGACTTGATTCCAGACCCAACCTTACGTTTGAAGATCTTGACAGAACAGACCGGATAGTGGCTGTTGCAGGCGTACATCCGTACATAAAGGCTCTTGAAATGGGCGCAGATGTTATCATAGGCGGCAGATCCAGCGATTGTGCAATATTTGCAGCTCCTGCAATTTACGAAGGCTTCCCCGAACATATTGCATATTACTGCGGTAAAGTTCTGGAATGTGCTTCCTTCTGCGCTGAGCCCTATGGAGCAAAAGAATCTGTAATTGGAACAATTACAAAAGATGATGTAAAGGTCACGGCTATGCATCCGAACCAGAGGTGTACAATTGCTTCTGTAGCAGGACATGCCATGTATGAACGTTCTAACCCTTATTATGAATACTTTGCCGGTGGAATGCTGGATATGAGTGAATGTGTGTACGAACAGTATGATGAAAAAACCTGCCGGATTACCGGAATGAAATTTGTACCTGTAGAAGGAAAGATTAAAGTGAAACTCGAAGGCTCGGGTAAAGTAGGAGAACGTTATCTTGGTCTTGCCGGTATCCGTGATCCCTATACCATCAAGAATATCGACAAAGTAATAGAATGGGCAAAGTCACAAGTAAAGGAAAGACTTCCTGATGCAGAATATCAGCTGAGCTATAGAATATTCGGTAAAAATGGAGTTATGGGTGACCTCGAACCTATAAAAGAGACTAAGTCCCACGAACTTCTGTTAGTGGTAGAAGGAGTCTCAAAGGATAAAAAGGTTGCTGAAGAGGTCACATTAGTAGGTACAAGGCAAATATTCTACGCAAGGCTTCCTGAAGTCAAGGGTACTGCTGGTACAGCCGCCTTTGTTCTGGATGAGGTCTTTGAGGTCTCACCGGCTTATGAATGGACTATGAATCATGTCGTTCCGGTGGATGATCCTCTGGAACTGTTCCCAATCAAAATGATAGAGATTGGAGAATAGGAGGTGTTGATATGAAAACAGTTAAACTTGTAGATCTGGCAAAGACAATCAGAAGTAAAAATGCAGGTCCTGACAGGATTACCTTCGATATTATTTTCCGCGAACCCGAAAAGTATGAATTGGTCAAAAAAAGCGGAGTGATAAACAAAAAGAGTATTGCAGAGCTGTTTGGAATTCCTGAAAGCAGAATTGCAGATTTTGTTGAATTTGATCCGGCATACGCAATTAAATTCACAATAAACAGACTTACCCCCAGTGGCTCCTTTGGCGAGGGTGATGTGTTTGGCTGTCAGCAATATCCTCCCCTCTACGATATCGAAATACCTATAGACGAATAACCATATTATCCCCTTAAAGAGTTACAAAAGATGAAATTTATTTGTGGCAATGTGAACTTTTTTAAGGAGGAGTAATAATATGCCGGCCCAGGTCATTATTGTTCTTGGCTATTTGATTGCAACGGTCATATTAGGTATTATTGCGAAGAAAAATGCGGGTTCACCACGTGCTTTCCATGGTTCAGGTCTGGGGGTAATTATGTGTGTTGCGGCAGGAACTGGAGAATGGCTTGGCGGCACTTCTACCACAGGTGTTTCGGAATACGGTTATGATTTTGGCATATCAGGTGCCTGGTACACACTGGCAAATAGTTTAGGAATAATAGTTCTGGCTTTTCTTTTTGCTGAGCTTTATAGGAGTCTTGAAACAGTTACCGTGCCCGGTATCATTGAAAAATATACCGGTATAGACGCACGGCTGGTATCCAGTTTACTTCTTACCTTTGTTATGATAGCAGTCGGCACATCCCAGATAGTTGCAGCAGGCACCCTCGGAACAGCAATATTCGAAATAGATTACATACCTGCGGTTCTTATAATGGGAACAGGCTTTATAATTTATACGCTGGCAGGCGGTATGGTGGCTGTAGGATATACAAATGTCATGCACCTTATCGTTATGTATGGCGGGGTAATTCTTGCAATTTTCCTGGCAGCTACTGACATAGGAGGAATTGCAGGACTGAAGTCACAACTTCCTGAAAGCTATTTTGATATGACCGCCATAGGTCTTCCTAAAGTATCATCCTGGATCATTGCCTCTATATTGGGTGCCTGCACCGCTCAGGCAGGGATCCAACCCATATTGGCTGCCAGAGATGTCAAGGTTGCCAAAAAATCCGCAATCCTTACAGCATTTGTTGTTGCACCCTTTGGAATCCTTACCGCACTTTTGGGTATGACGGCAAAGGTTAAATTCCCTGACTTAGCGAATGGAAAACTGGCTCTTCCTACGCTTCTGGTAAATATGAATCCTGTTGCGGGCGGAATAATACTGGCCTCCATCTTAGCCGCTGTATTGTCAACTATCTCCCCCATTATTCTTGCCGCCGGGACCATGATTACCAACGATATTTACAAGCGTAGAATAAAGCCTGATGCAACCGATAAGAAAGCACTCTTTGTATCACGTCTTACAACAGCCATAGCTGGCATCCTCTGCATGGTTATTGCGATTTTACTTTATGACAGCAGCAGAATACTTGATATGGTCTATTTTGCCTACACCTTGCGCGGTTCTCTGTTTGTTGTACTGTTACTCGGCATATTCTGGAGTAAAACATCTGAAAAAGGTGCTATTATTGCCATGATTGTAACAGCTTCCACAGGACTCTTCTGGGTAACCTACAAGGCAATATCCGGCACATATCCGATTCACCCGCAGCTAAATGAAACCTACATATCTGTTCTGGTTGCACTGGTTACAACCGTTGTCTCCAGCCTGTTATTCAAAAAAGACCTTAAAGAAATATAAAGCTGTATCATGATAGAAAGGAGATGAATTAAGTGCCTATTGAAATAGCTTATCTGGTTATATTACTTGCAGCTATTTGCCTTGTATTCGTACTTTTTAAACGCCCGATCTATGAAGCTATGTTCATCGCCTATGTTGTAATGATAGCGGTTACAGGTAAGTGGTCAGAGTTTTTTAAACATCTTTACACTACATCCACCAATACTCTGTTTTATGCAATTGTGGCATTTCTTGCAGCAGCTCAGATTTTTGGCGCCACAAAGATTATAGATCAATGTATTGCAATCATTTTATCGATTTTTGGCAGAATCAGAGGCGGAGCAGGTTATGTAGCACTTGTGGGAAGCACGTTCATGGGATCTTTGTCCGGCTCAGGGGCTGGAAATGTTGCTGCTACAGGCGTGTTTACAATTCCCGCCATGAAAAGATCAGGTTTTCCGGCGCATCTTGCTGCAAACGTTGAAATGGCAGCCAGTACCATGGGAAACATGATCCCTCCGGCTGGTGTCATTACTGCTGCTTATGGAGTGCTTAACTCCTTGTATCCGGATAAATACACCATGTCCAACTTCTGGATAGTAATGTGGGGTATATCTCTCTGGTTTATACTTCAAAGAACAATTACTTTATATGTATTCTGCCGCTATTATAAAGTTAAACCCATGGACAAAAAGGATATTCCAAGGTTCGGTGAAGCCATCAAAAAAGGCTGGACTGCCCTGCTTTTACCCGTAATCATTTTCCTTCCTTTCTTCCTTGACTCCAGACTTAAAGCTACATTTTTCACAGCCAGACTGGGCGAAGGTGCAGGAAGCTTCTCAAGCTGTATTCTACTATTTACACCGGGTCTTGCTGCTCTTTATGCAATGCTGATCAGCAGGAAAAAAGCTGATTCTTCACCAAAGGCAATAGCTTCCATGCTGGGTGACAAAGTGAAAAGCATTGTCCCTGTTTGCGCGACAATTTTCTTTGCTTACTCCATAAGTAATCTTTTCGGTACCCTCAATGTAGGAGAAAATATTGGCGCCTATATAAGCGGATGGGGCCTTCCTTTGTGGGTACTTGCCTTCTTTATTCCACTGTTCACCGCTCTTTTGGGCATGGTTCTTCCCGGTTCATCACAAACCGCTATTTTCGGTTCTGCCCTCGTTTCCATATTTGTGGGAGCAGGTGGTAATCCCTTCCTGGCAGCTGCAATGCTTCCTGTAATCACAGGCGCAATGGAAGGCATGACTCCGCCCCTGGCACTTTGTATGTATACTGCTATGGGAATTGCCGGTTCCAGGTTGAAGGAAACAACAATAAACTGCCTTATTTGGGTAGGGCTGCATTATTTATTGTCCGTAATAGTTATGCTTGGATTCCTGCCCATATGGGGATTAATGTAAGGTGGTGATAAGAATGAAGAGGGAAAAAATCGCTGAGATATTAAAAAGAATCTTCGGATGGGGAATTTTTCTGACTCTTATTACCGGCGGTCTTTCGTTCTTCGGATTTCTAATAGCCTTGATTATAGGTGGAGAAAGCGCAACTTTAATATCTGTATTCATTCATAAGAAGTACTTTCCAATTGTTATAAGAATTGCATCGGCCACAATATTATTGGGTCTTATTGCCATGTACTTTGGCAAGCTGGAAGCTCTGTCCCTTACAGCTGATAAAAAAGAAGCTGATGAGGAGCTTGCAGCCATCAAGCAGGCACAGGAAAGCGAGTAATACTGTAAGCTCCGATTTTAGCTAAAAAAGCGGGGTGCTCAGACACTCCGCTTTTTCAACAGGCTATCATAAATTTTTTAATGTTATATGTCCTTCATACTTCTTGTTTCAAGCTCTAAAAAGTATTATCAATTTACTATTTGATAACAACCAAATCTAAATCGGGAACAATTTCTATCCAGGTCTGACCTTTGTTTAGGACAACGGGTTTACCATCCTCGAAAGTAAAAGAGGTCTGGGAATCCCTTGCAGTCTTTTCCCATTTAACAGGCACTGCTTTTCCTCCTGTAATATAAAAACCTTCACCTGAACCAATATTTTTAAGGTCTCTTCTGCCTTCTTTATCTCCCGGAATAAGAGGCGATGGAATTTCAGCAATTATAATGTTGGCGACCTTAACCTGTTCATTGGTATTTCGTTCTATATGGGGTTCGTTCAGTCGGAATCTGTCATAGAGATTAGTCTCAGAATGGTAAACGTATTGGCAGGTCATGCCAGTCTTAGCAAATTTGATAAAAATATCAACGGCACTTTTCCCGTTTTCAGGTATTGTAAGGTCGTCGTGGTATTCAAAAGGAAATGATTTTTTAGGCTCTGTTCTGTACTTTAAAGCCGCTATCTGATTTTCTATTCTATCTTTTGAAGTATAAGTATCCTGCCAGTTTTTAGGATCATCTGTTATATCCCAGAAGGCTTTACCGTGAACGAGACCATCTATATTCTGGATTTTGAGCCTTCTTATATCGTTTTTCGCATATTCGCTGCCGCCGACATGAGTATATACCGCATCATATTCCATAGCATAATCTAAAAAGTAATGCCTTGAGCTTCTAACAGGTCCGATCATTTCAGGCATGGTGCCCCAGAAAAAAGCCATAAATCGTGTTATGTTAGCTTCAGTAAGTACTTCATAAACAATTTGTGCCTGGCTTATACCTCCCTGTGGAAGCACTCTGCTGCCCTGATTATCTATCATAACGGCCACTGGTCTTATAGCAGGATCAGGTATAATAAAATCTCTTCCAAACTTTTTCTCTTCCTCAGCCGATGCCTCTGTCTGAGTTTCTGTAGTTTCCTCCGAGATGTTGTCAATTGGTGATTCTGTTTCTTCATTTGCAACAGAAGTCTGTTCTTTTTTACTTCCACATGCAGACAAAAAAACAATAGTCAATACAAGCAATAAAAGAATACCTCTTTTAAGCATACCTGATGTCCACCTCATTTTCTTTTGTATAAAAATAAACTAAGAGGAAGTCTCTTAGTCGAGATCATCCTCTTCGTCATAGTAGTCTATCTGTTCCTGGAAGGCTTCAAATGCTCTTTCAAGCTCATCATCGTCTTCTACCGGAACAAGATATTCTTCATCATCGCCTCTCTCAATCTTCATAATAATAACTTCTGTTTCGCATTCATCGCAATCTTCGCAATCATGTTCTTCATCAAGAGGCAACAATACTACGTACTCCTCGTCATCCATCAATACAGTATCGAGATACTCGCATTTAATGGTATCGCCATCTTCACCGGTTAATTCAATAATTTCGTTGTGGTAATCCATAGTTTTCTCCTTTCAATAAATGAAATTTAACTGATAGAATCGAGATAACTTTGCAGAATAAAAGCTGCAGCCATCTGATCGATTCTATGTTTTTGATTTTTGGCACTAATACCCATATCATGCATGGCCCTCTGAGCCATAACAGTTGTGAGCCGTTCGTCATAGGGTATGATGTTGACCTGAGGTATCTCCTTTTCAAGGATTTTGATAAACTCCCTGGTCTTAAGCTCCCTTTCCCCTACTGATCCATCCATATTTCGTGGAATTCCAACCAAAATGGATGAACATTCATAATAGTCAACCAATTCTTTTATTCTTTGAATCGGCTTTTTAATATTATTTCTCCATTTTATTGTTTCCAACATTTGTGCTGTCATACCTAAAGGATCACTAATTGCAAGACCTATTCTTGCATCTCCATAGTCAATACCTAATATGCGCATTAAATACTCCATCTGTTATTAAATTTTAAGGTTCGGATATCAACAAAGATTCTGTACAAAATTTCAAAAAAAATGTTGATAGCAGAGACCATAAAATCCCTGCTAAAATCATACATTAAGTCTTTTTAAAAAGCAATACCACATGTAGTAAAATTTTAGCTAAATTAGAAGATTAAAATGCTATCATACTCTCTTCCCAAATATCAGGAGCTTCGAAGCCCAGTAAATTGACCACAGTAGCCGCTATATTGGCAAGACCGAATTCGCCTTCCTTCAGTTTATATTTCCCGCTATTGACCGGATCGTAAATTATAAAGGGCACTTTATTCAGAGTATGACTTGTCTTTGCTTTATAGTTTCCGTTTTCATCAAGTTTGGCCTTTTTGGTCTTTTTATCAATCTCGTACATCTCATCAGCATTTCCATGGTCAGCAGTAACGATTAAAAGACCGTTCAGTTTCTCTATCTCAGAAATGAGTCTTCCAAGGCAGAGATCTACAGTTTCAACTCCAATTTTTGCGGCCTGATAATTGCCGGTATGCCCTACCATATCACCATTGGCAAAATTTATTCTGGCAAATCTGTATTTACCGGTTCTCAGCATTTCTATGGTCTTATCAGTTATTTCAGCTGCTTTCATCCATGGCCTCTGGTCAAAAGGAACCATATCCGATGTTATTTCAATATAAGTCTCCAATTCATCATCGAACTTCCCTGAATTATTTCCATTCCAGAAATAAGTTACATGACCGAATTTCTGAGTTTCAGAAATTGCAAGCTGGGTAACACCGGTCTTTGCCAAGTATTCTCCCATTGTATTTTTTATAGATGGCGGATTAACCAGATAACGGGAAGGGATATGAAGATCTCCATCATATTCGAGCATGCCTGCATAGGTTACTTTAGGCCATCTTTTACGGTCAAAGTACTTAAAATCAGGTTCTTCGAATGCCCTTGAAATTTCAATAGCCCTGTCTCCACGGAAGTTAAAGAAAATAACACTGTCCCCGTCTTCAATGGTTCCGACGGGTTTGCCATTTTCAGCAATTACAAATGCAGGCAGATCCTGGTCAATTGCCTTTGTCTCCGCTCTCAGTGTTTCAATGGCCTGCTGAGCAGAATCAAAGTATCTTCCCTCACCCAATACATGAGTCTGCCAGCCTCGTTCGACCATCCCCCAATTGGCTTCATACCTGTCCATGGTTATATACATTCTTCCGCCGCCGCTGGCTATTTTGGCGTCGAAATCGGAGTCGTTAAGCTCACTTAAAAATTGCTCAAAGGGCAGTACATATTCTAAAGCAGAAGTTTCACCCACATCTCTGCCGTCCAGCAGAATATGGATTCTGACAGTCTTGATACCTTCTTTTTTGGCTTGTCTTATCATGGCTTTCAAATGCTCTATGTGGGAATGAACATTTCCATCACTGAATAAACCTATAAAATGTAAAGTTGAATTATTTGAAATACAGTTATCCCTTATTTCACTCCAGCCTTGGCCTTTAAACATCTCACCCGATTCGATGGCTTCTGAGACGAGTTTTGCGCCCTGGGAGAATATCTGACCGGCACCAATGGCATTATGTCCAACTTCGGAATTTCCCATATCATCGTCAGAAGGCAGACCCACAGCAGTACCATGGGCTTTCAGCTGATTGTTGGGGCATGAATTCAAAAGCCGGTCAAGGTTCGGGGTATAAGCGTTATATACTGCATTTCCTTCTGTTATATCTGTTATTCCGATTCCATCCATTACTACAAGTAAGACAGGACCTTCATTTGGTGTATAATTATTCTTTTTCAGCATATCCTTCATACCTTTCTATGTCACATCTATGCATAAAGCCCCCCGTACAGAAGACGGAGGGCGCAAATTATATGGACTTAAGCATCATGGTTGGCAATCTTCTCAAAAGAATCGCTTTTGAGACTTGCGCCTCCAACAAGTCCACCATCAATATTCGGCATTGCGAAAAGTTCTTTGGCGTTTTCTGGTTTAACACTTCCACCATAAAGAATTCTGATTTTTTCAGCAACATCTTTGCTGTATAGCTCTTCAACAAGTTCACGAATTATACCGCAAACTTCTTCAGCCTGTTCGGTTGTGGCAGTTTTTCCTGTACCTATAGCCCAAATAGGTTCATAAGCAATAACAATCTTTGATGCCTCTTCGGCGGTTATACCGAGAAGTGCAATTTTAATCTGGTAGCGAACATGTTCCTTCGTTACGCCCTGCTCTCTTTGAGTAAGAGATTCACCACAGCAGATAATGGGAATCATACCATTGTCAAGTATAGCCCTGGCTTTTTTGTTAACCATTTCATCTGTTTCGGCGAAATATTCACGTCTTTCAGAGTGCCCTATAATTACATAGTCCACTCCCAGCTCTTTTAGCATGGAGCAGGAAACCTCTCCGGTGTAAGCACCACTGGGCTCCCAATGACAATTCTGTGCTGCAACTTTAATATTAGAGCCCTTTGCAGCTTCAACAACACCAGGGATGCAAACAAAAGGAACTCCGACTACCACCTCTGAATTGCTGTTAGCAACACGATCCTTGAGGTCATTTACAAACTCGACTGCTTCCCTGGGAGTCTTATTCATTTTCCAGTTTCCAGCAGCCATTATAACTCTATTTGACATTTATTTTTCCACCTTTCAATAAAACTATTTCTTTTCGTTAAGAACAGCGATACCAGGCAGTTCCTTACCTTCCAGGAATTCCAATGAGGCGCCGCCGCCTGTCGAAATATGGGTAATCTTATCGGCAAAACCAAGCTGCTCTACAGCCGCAGCTGAATCGCCGCCGCCAACTATTGATGTAGCACCTGACTGAGCCAGAGCTTCTGCAATCTTCTTTGTACCTACTGCAAAGTTTTCGAATTCGAAAACGCCCATAGGTCCGTTCCAAACTACAGTCTTGGCTCCCTTGATTGCTTCTGAGAATTTTTCGATTGTCTCAGGACCGATATCGAGTCCCATCCAGCCATCAGGAATAGAATTGGAAGGAACTACTTTATATTCTGTATCTGCCTTAAATTCCTTACCCACTACTGTATCAACGGGAAGAAGCATATTTACATTTTTCTCTTCAGCTTTTTTAAGAAGGGATTTTGCAAGCTCCACCTTGTCGTCTTCACATATGGATGTGCCTACACTATGACCCTTGGCTTTAAAGAAAGTATATGCCATACCACCGCCAATGATAAGGGTGTCAACCTTGTCAAGAAGATTCTCAATTACGCTGATTTTATCAGAAACTTTGGCACCACCCAATATGGCAACAAATGGTCTTTCAGGATTCTCAAGAGCCTTGCCCATAACATCAAGCTCTTTTTTAATCAGAAAACCACAGCAGGAAGGAAGGTAATCTGCCAGACCTGCAGTAGAGGCATGAGCCCTGTGTGCAGTACCAAATGCGTCATTACAGAAAACATCTGCCATGCTTGCAAGTTCTTTGGCAAATTCGGGATCATTTTTTGTTTCTTCCTTATGGAAGCGAACATTCTCAAGCATAAGAATCTCGCCTTCCTTAAGAGCAGCAGCCTTAGAC
>ERZ773359.5635-NODE-5635-length-11831-cov-4.524372_pt1 | contig 11831 bp, 8 predicted proteins | sample MGYA00374955_ERZ773359 | MGnify/ENA primary metagenome ERZ773359 (study PRJEB29098, sample SAMN04486028) | biogas fermenter metagenome | study: EMG produced TPA metagenomics assembly of the Biogas fermentation microbial communities from Germany - Plant 4 DNA1...
TGTCATTGATAGCAGCAGTCCGGTTTGGAGATCCTTCGCTGCGCTCAGGATGACACGTGGATTGTAATTGTTTATCTACGATACGGAATCCCTGGCTGCTGCTTTTTTATTCTCTACTACTTCCCGCACGCTGTACGGCTGATCCGGGGAAGTTTCGAAATAGTTTTTCGACAGCATGTCCGCCATCAAGCCGAACAGGAAAAATTGAATGCCGGAAATTAATAAAAAAACAGAGAATATTGGCAAAAAGAAGCGCAACAATTCAATCTGTAAAAAGTAAAAAACAATGCCGACCACGGCTACGAAGGTGCCTGCGGCAAAAAAGGCTGCACCCATCCCCCCGAGAAGATGCAGCGGCCGCACGGCGAACTTGTGCCAGAACCAGACGCTGACGATGTCAATCAGGCCTTTTACACCGCGTTTCCAGCCATACTTGGTTTTTCCTGTCGTCCGGGGGCGGTGGTTTACCACGCATTCGCCGATGCGAAAGCCCTTTATTTTCAACACGGCCGGGATAAAGCGGTGTATCTCTCCGTAAAGGCTAATGCCGTTGAAGCATTCGGCGCGGTATACCTTTAACGAGCAGCCGGAATCGTGCAGACCATCTTTGATCATCATATTCCGCACAAAGTTGGCCGCCCGCGACGATAGTTTTTTTAAGAAAGGATCTTTGCGCTTTCTGCGCCAGCCGGAGACAACGTCCAGGTCCTTCTCCTGCAGGTAGCGGATCAGGCGCGGTATGTCGGCCGGATCGTTTTGCCTGTCCCCATCCATGGTCACGATCAGCTCGCCGCGCGCCTTCTTAATTCCACAATCCATGGCCGCCGTCTGGCCGAAGTTGCGTCTAAGCTGGATATAGATCACCGGTTCGAGCCGCTTCACTATGGCTGCGGTACCGTCTGTTGAACCGTCGTCCACGATTATAATTTCGTAATTGTAGCCTTCCCTCTCGCAGACATCGACCACTTCCTGGTGCAACTGGGCAATGCATTCCGCCTCGTTTAACACTGGAATTACAACGGATAACCACGGTTTCTGTGAAGACATATGTACACCTGCTCTCAAAAATACTATTGTTTTAAAAAACCCTCCCTGCCGGGAGAGAAGCCCATGTTCTCCTGCAAAAAAAAAGACATAATCTGCAGATTTCTGCATGGAACTATTCTTTTTTTCCTCCCTGTTTTCCTGCAGTTGTTTAATTAATATTATTGTCATAACCGGTGCATCTGATGTGCTGGAAAGCAAGCCCAAATTGTTTTGCCATTTTCCAATTAACTCATAAAAAATCTGGGGGCACCCCTTTGCCTGGTGCCCCTCGTTTTTTCACCTACCACTTACTCTTTAAAACCCCTTGGAAACAGATCAGGGCAGGGGATACGGCGGTTTTCCGAATTCGTCATCGATATAAGTGTTGTTTCCGGATTCGAAATATCCGCGGCGCTTCTTGGAACGGCGGCGCCGGCGCCGGCGGAAAAGCAAGAATAACAGTGCTACTACAATAATAACCAGGAGCGGATAAAAATAGTAGGGGATGCGGCTAAGGTCAAACCAGCCGCCGGCGGCAGTCTCTTCCGGTTCAGGAGCGGCAGCCTCGCCAAATATGCCCAGGACGCTGAACTGCTTGAGCTCAGCCCAGACAAGGCCTGCAGCGGTGTCCACGCCGGATTCTAGCGGTTCCCAGGCCTCTTTTTCGGGATTGTAGCGGTATACCCGCAGCGATTCTACGGCAAGCCCCTCCGGCAGCAAGTCCGGGTCATATTCGAATTCGATCCTTGCTGTCACTCCAGCCAGCTTCTGATCCATTTCTACAGCCAGGAATATGCCGGCCGGCTGAAGCCCTTCCGGCAAACTATAATCAGTATTATCGAGGCGTGTCAGGGTAAAGACCCCGCGCACCGGTAAACTGGAAGTAAAGCGTATCTTAAGACCGGCAAACGGCAAAAATCCTTCCGCCCGGTAAACGCCGGAGCCTTCAGCAGTTTCCATGGTAACAACCATGATCGCGGAGCCATCCAGGGGCTCGCTGCTGCCGTCGTCATGAAGGGCTTCAATCGCAACATGATATAGGCCGGGCTCTGCAAGCTGTTCGGTGAAATCGTAAGCCAGCAGCTCGTCTGCCTCGCCGGGGATCACGCTAACTGTCGTTACCTGCGCCTCTCCCCGGTAAAGGGTCACTTTATATTCTTTTACGGTATCATCATCGCGGAGCCAGGCAATCGTGCCCGTAGAGGCGCCGCTCTCCGGATCGGGCAGCCACGCCGGTGTAGCAGAGACGGCGTTGTCAGGTATATCGGGCTTGCCGTCTTCTGATACCTCCTTATCTTCGCTGCTGGGAGCAAAATTTCTTTCAACTGAACGCGCGGAAATGGCTCCGTCCAGGTATAGCTTTCCGTCACCGAGCGCCTGGACGGTGGCGCTGTAGCTGCCGGCGCCGAGCTGCTGCATCATCGCCGAAAAGTCTAGCGATGTCTGTGTCCCCGCGACCCTGCGCGTATCCACCGGTACGTTCCCCTTGTAAAGCTTGATTTCGTAGTTAACCGCACCTGTTATAGGGCTCCAGGTGAGGCGGTTGCCGCTCCAGGCCGGACGGGGCACCTGGGCTAGAACGGCGGATTTGATTTTTTCGCCGGACCTTTCCGAGAACGGACCGTTGATATAGGAGCTTTTCGGATCGGCAATGGCCCGGACCGTTGCAGTGTAAAAGCCCGGTCCCTCGCTGTTGATGCGCGCCGTAAAGTCGCAGGAGGTTGTACTTATGCTGGTGCTATGGTTTTTACTGCCGTTTTTATAGAGAATGACCTCGTAAGAGGCGGCGCCTTCAACAGCACTCCATGAAATCGTGTAGGAATCGTCACCCCAGGAAGGAGTGCCGGGCTTGGCCAGGGCTGCGGTCTTATTGTTAGCATCGGAAGGAAGGGAAATCTCTCCGGCGGTATACAAACCAGAGGAACCCGGCAGCGCCTGCACGGTCGCAGTATAACTGCCCGTGGCCTGGTTTATTTTTTCGGAAAAATCACATGCGGTGCCGGTTACCGTCTTGCTCTGGATTGCTGCTCCATCCTTGTAGAGGGTCACCTTGTAGGAACCGGCGTTGGCCACGGCGGCCCATCTGATCGTATTGCCGTCCCAGGTCGGTTTGCCGACCCGGGCGAGGGGTTCGGTCTTGACCCGCTCATTGGAGGGAGGGGAAACTTTTCCATGGCTATACAAGTCGGATCCGGATAAGGCTTGTACGGTCACGGTATAACGACCGGCTCCTCCCATGTCCGGAGCAAAATCATATGAATTATTTGGGTGGGTTACTGTTACCTTTCTAATTTCACTGCCATTCTTGTACAATATGACCTGGTATGATTGAGCATTATCAACAGTGCCCCAGCTAATGATATCACCATTCCAGGAAGGTTTGCCGACCTGGGCTAGAGGAGTTTTTACCACGGTGACGGCAATGGAACCGTTTGAACCGAAGCACTCAATGGATTTTCCACCTTTATCACTCACAGATAACTCGCTGATGCTTAAATTTGTTTGCCCTGCACTCTTCAAATTAAAAGGTACTTTGACGATGGTACCGTCCTTGGAAAAAGCACCATCCGCAGATATTATACCAATATGTATATAGCCATCTCCCACATTTGGCATGTACATCCCCCGGTTGATGGAACCCCATTCCCAGCTATCCTTATCTTTAGGTTCAATTTTGGCGCTATCATAGCTGATTTTAAAGGATACTCCGCCAACATCTGAACTATTCGAAATATTAATAGAAATATAAACTATTTCCCCCACCTTCCCCGATCCGCTCCCGACTGTAACCGTGGGGGTTCCCGCGGCGAAGACATTCGTGCTCATCAGGACGGCGATCAATATGGCGGCCAGCAGCAAGACAATTAGACCCAAAGGTGTGCGATCAATTCTATACAAGGCTTTGCTTCTCATGGATGATTTCTCCTTCCGGCTGTGGAATTGCTGATCAAGACCATGTCATCCGGATATGGTTTAACGGGCGCGCCGGCGCAGGAAAAGCGCCGCCAGGAAAATCAATATGACCGCCAGGGCCAGGTAGAGCAGGGGATTGCGCCAGATGTCGGCCCATACGATCATTGCTGTTTCCGGTTCGCGGTCCGCAGATTCTTCAGGAGCGGGCTCCGTTGGAGCGGGCTGTTCCGGAGGCTGCCCGGCGGGTTCTTGCGGCTCATTTTCTTCCGGCGCCTCCCCGCCATCAATTGCTTCGCCAGGGTCCTCTTCCCCCTCCTGTTCCAGGGGGTTCACATCGTCCGGCTCCGGCGGTTGAGCCGATACCCCGGAACCGATGACGTATGTATCATTTCCCCTGGGGGTTATCTCAATGGGATTTAAATCCTGGTCATAAAGCAGCAGGTTTTCAATGACCGGATGCACGGCGCCACTTTTTAGCAAACGAAAGTAAATATTGCAAAGATCGCCGTCAGCGCTTACGAGAGCGCTTTCCGACGCCCAGACCACTTTGATGCTCTTTTCCGTGTAAGCGCTGTTGCCCAGGAATAGAAAATCGCTTCCAATGGCGCGGCCTTGCTTGATACTTTCGACGGAAGCAACGGCGGGGTCGTAAGATAGCTCAAATTGTCCACCCGAAATACCGGCTACCCCGGCGAGCTTATCCAGGCCCCGGATCGTGACGCTGACGCCAACGGTCTCGCCAGCCCCGCCGGAGGCGCTGCTCACGGACAGCGTAGCTTCGGCGGCAGCAGCGACAAAACCGCTACCCGGCATCAAAACAAGGCCCAGAGCAAGCAGGAGCGCGCAGGCGAACGGTAAAACCTGTTTTCCTCTATAGATTTTCATCAAAATCTCCATGGCCATCTACCAGTTGACAATTACGTATTCTGCGCTGACCCAGCGTGGATCAGTTGCGCCGGAATAGGATATCTGGTACCAGTCAGAATCAATCCCCGTAATGGTAAAAGTATGGCCAAACTTAAGGTTGTCCTTAATATCATAATTCGTCCCCGGACCACTGCGGACGCGCAGCTTTGTATCCTCTTCCCCTTCTTTGTACCAGTCGGCAAAATAGACGGCAGCGCGCGGGCAAGTAACCAGTTCGACGTAGTCTCCGCTAAGCCAACCGCTTCTTTCACCGGCATTCACCTTCAGCCAGTTGACGCTGGAAATCAGTTTCGATCCCAGTATCTCCACGGAGGTTCCTGCGGGCAGGGTGGCAATCTCCGCGTAACTTGTCCCCGGTCCGGTGCGCAATTTAACCGAAGCATCGGTAACGCCTTTAGCCAGCTCCTTCTCCACGAGGGTGTATTCGCTGAAATTGAGGATGCTCTGCATGATCCGCGCGATCTTGATCGCCCACATGGGGTCTGTGGCGTATTTTTCGTTCATCCCTACGAGATGGGGGCCATGGAAGTAAGAGCCCCCGGCGCTGAGGTAGGCACGGCGGATAAAGCCGCTTACCTGCATGATGCAATCTTCTAGTGAACGGAAAGTGGCCGCGCTGGAATAAGCACTGCCGTCGTAAGCCATGTAGCCAAAGATATTATTTTTATCCCGAGCGATTTGCGAGGTGCCCCAGGCGCTTTCCAGGGCGGCATGGGCCATTAAGTAAACGGCGTTTTCTCCCCAGGTCTCCTGGGCATCCATGAATTCGTCGGCAATATCGACATCGGCAAACGGGGTGCCCGGATAGATGCTCCCTGACCTTTGGGCGAGGAAGCTCTCCGTGACCATGGCCGGTGCCGGGCGATCCAGCGGCAGCCGGGCATACGGGATCTGTTCCAGGAAGTTAAAGTAAACATCCGTGGGTATGAGATTGCCGCCCCGGGATAAAAGGAAACGATATTCGCTGTTTATTTTATAGTCTCCCGGCTCCAGGCCTTCCGGCGCATCGGTCAGGCGGGTTAAGTTGGACCAGTAATCGAGACCATACAAAATGTCTGTGGTCGAGGTATATGTAGCGGCGATCCAGCCCGGGTTGCCGTTGTAGTTGATCCGGTACCAGCGGTTATACTCGCTGTGATCGGTCTCCCTTTCCTCATGGACGATAAAACGCTGTCCCCGTGAAACAGATCCGATAATACTGCAGTCGACGCCCGGGCCGCTGCGCACGTTCAGAACTGATACTTCCACTTCCGCCGTTGTGCAGACCCGGTATGTGGCACCAAGCAGTTTACCCGTCGGAGCCACGTCAGGCAAGTCCGGGGGACCCGGTTCGACAGGCGGCTCTTCACCGGGCGGAGTGACCACATGCTCTACGGGAAGGCTGGGCACAAGGCCCACAATATGACGCAAGATGATGACGGCGTCGCCCACATCGACCACCGCATCGAGGTTGACATCGGCTGCGGCAAGCTGCGCTTCGCTTAGCTGCACCAGCTCCACGATGGAGCGCAAGACGAGAACGGCATCCCCCACATCGACCGCGCCGTCTCCGTTGACATCGCCGTAGTTGACGGAAGGATCGATTTCCGGAGCGTCGCTTACCGTAACATGGCACGTGGCGGTGAATCCACCGTCCACGGTGGTTGCCGTGATCTCAGCCTCTCCCTTGCCAACCGGGGTAACCAGGCCATCTCCGGAAACGGTGGCTACGGCGGGATTGCTGGAAGACCATGTTAGCTCTTTCATGGAAGCATCTTCCGGGGTGATCGTGGCCGTCAGCATGATCGGCTCGCCGTCCAGATCCAGCATCAGGGTCTCCCAGTCCAGGGAGACCCCTTCGACCGGCACAAAGAGCCGGATGGAAGCGGAAGACGTGCTGACATTTTCGTCTTCATCTTTAACCTGCACGTAAACGGTCTTCAAGCCATCCCCCGGGGAAAGCGACCATGCCCACTCTTCCTGGAAGGCTGTCCAGTCGGACCATTCAATTTCATCGTTGGAAAAACGAACCATCAACTGCTCCCGAACCGTTACATCATCGGCAGCATCGAGTTGCAAAGTAACCTCGTGCAAAGCTGTATCCGGATCACCATAATTGATGGTAAAAAGGGATATTACAGGAGAGCCGGCCGGACTATCCTCGGCCAGCGCGATCATATCCAGGCCGAAGCAGAGCAGCAAGAATACGAGAAGCAGAAGCCATGCGGGGAAACTGCAACGATTCTCTATTTTGCGGAAAATCATTTTTTTCTTCTCCCTGAAAAATCCATTTTTTATCTCTTTTTCTATGTATGTAGAGTTATTCAACGTTTTTGTCAAAAATCCTCTAGTTATGTCGATTTACATAAAATTTTTTTCTGAAGCAAAATCTGCCTGGGCAACTTAATCTGCTCTTAAAATGGGTAGAGGGATTCAGCCCCCCTCACCCTGCCCTCGGCAACATTTACATTCCCTGATGGTGCCCCCGCCCGGCGGGGCATGGCCGTCTACTCTGTTAATAGGAGAGCTTTAAACCGGAAGCTCTACCGGGAGAGCCTGCAGGCCGTGCTATGGCCGCGGAAGGACGTAATGAAGAAGAAAGCTTGAAATTAAAAGTGGCAAGAAGGCAGAAGCAGTATAAAGAGATTCTTCGCTCAGAATGACAGGGTACGTAAAGGTTCAGGCTGAGGAGGGCTTAAGTTCGGCTACCGCATTTTCACAAGGGAACAAAGGGCTATTAACCAGTCACTCCTGGGGTGCGGGAGCCACTTCTTCCAGGGCTGCCCGCACGATCAGGCGATGGGTGGAGGGTCCGGTTTTCGGTTCGCAGGTTTGCAGGGTCAGGGCGGGATAATCGGTGCTATCGATTACGCTCCAGTCATACGGGTCTACGATCCGGATCCATTCTACCAGGTAGGTAAAACGGTAGCCGGCCGTATCGAGATAGATCACATCATCCGGCTCAAGGAGATCCAGGTCGGTGAAAAAACCCCAGCGGCTGCCGCGATGCCCGGCGATGGCCACATTGCCGGGCTCCGTGCCGGGGAGATCGCTCATCTGAAAGTGGACCGGGGCCTTGTCCAAGAGGGTTTCATCAAAGACATCAGCGCCTTCGCCGCCGATCACCATCAGGTCAACGCCGATCTTGGGGATCTGCAGCCGGGTTGGCTGCCATTCGGTCAGGATCACCCGGCGAAAGGGCTCCGCCGCCTCCGGAATTTCGAAAAATGATTCCCGGTATGCCTCTTTTAGCTGGTGCTGGTTATAGAGCACAGTCCCTTTCAGGTAACCGTAATAACCGAGCAGTACTAAACCGCCGGTAATTAAAATTGCCCCGATGATGTTCAAAACACTGGCGCGGCGCGAAGAGCCGCCGTGAGAAAAAGTACCCGATTTAGCCACTTCAGGATTGCCCCTTCATGAATGATCTCTAACTAAATATGATACCCAAATTGCTGCGCAACTTAACCGCCCGTTTTACCGATTTCTCCCGCAGCTTCACCCGTAGCTTCACGCAGCACCGTTTCAAATTGCTGCCAGTGGCTCTCCAGATCCCGCACCAGCAGCACCTTTTTCTGGACGTTTACCACATCTTTAATGGCTTCGGCGGTACTGCGATCGAAGGCGAAAATGCGAAAAGCGTGGTTGCACGCTTTGGCCTCAACGCGCCGCGCCAGGGCAATCAGGGTTTGATTGCGCAGGGTGCCGCGCTGTTCCGCCGCCTCCGGCCAGAGCTCTTCCAAATTCAGGACAAGGGGAGCGCCATGAAACCGGCTTAACGAAACCGCGGGCAAAGTAGTCGCCAGCGGAGGCGAGACAGCGCAGATCAGGTCGGGACGGGGTAAGCGGCGTCCCTGGTGCGAAGCCAGCCGGGCATAAGCCATCTGCAGCCTTGCTTTTTTAAAAGGTTTCATCCGGTAATCGTAGGTCAGATTTAAAGCTACCACAGCCATACCGCTGGTTTGCAGCAACCCGATCTTTCGATTACCTAAAGGCAACTTGAGCCCGGCGTTGCCGGTGATCACGGTAACCTGGTGTCCCTGGGAAACGAGGCGGCAGCCAAGTTCAAAAAAGCGGTTGTTCCGAACGCTGTGATTAGTCGAAAAAAACTGGTGCAGCATCAATATCTTCATGCAAAGACTCCTTCCAAGAGAGACCGCCTCTTAAAGAACACCGCAATCATTGCCACTTAGTATTCCATAAATATTTCCTATTTCCTGCCTGCCTTGTTACGGCAGCGCAGTTTTCTGGCAAGCCATTGTCCCGCCATCTTAAGGGCGATTTTTTAGGCGCTCCAGGATGGCATAGCCCGCCTTGTTAATATCGCCGGCACCCATGACCAGGATCGTATCGCCGGGACGGGCAAAGGCGAGAGCCCGTTCTACAAGTTCCGCCATGCTGTCGGAAGCATAGACCGGTTCTCCCTTTACTGCGCTGATGCGGGCAGCCAGCGCTTCCGCCGTGATGCCAGCGATCGGCTTTTCTCCGGCGGCATAGATGCGGTGCAGCAGCACCAGGTCGGCAGAATTAAAGGCATGGGCGAAATCTTCAAATAAATAAGCGGTTCGGGTATAGCGGTGCGGTTGAAAAATGCAGCAGATCCGCCCGACGCCAGTCCGGGCTGCTTTCAGGGTAACCTTTATTTCGGTGGGATGGTGGCCATAATCATCGATTACTGTGATTCCGCCGGCTTCGCCCAAAATCTCGAAGCGGCGTCCGGCACCGTAAAAGTCGTGCAAGGCCTTGGCACATTCCTGCAAATCAAGTCCCAGTTGAGCGGCCGCGGCCAGCGCACCCACCGCGTTGCTGACATTATGCCGCCCCGGCACCTGCAGCGCAACCTTCCCGGTAACCGGGACGCCCTTGTGATAGAGGACAAAACTGGATTTTATGCCGCTCAAAACAATGTGGCGGCCTTCAAACTCCGCTTCCCCGTTTAGGCCGTATGTAACTACAGGCCTTTCCAGACGGCGGGCCAGCTCTCTCAGGCAGGGATCGTCGCTACAGAGCACCGCGCACCCATTCGCAGGCAAATGCTCTAAAAAAGTAATGTAAGCCTGTTTCATTTTCTCAAAGTTGCCTTCGTAATGCTCGAGGTGATCCGGCTCGATATTGGTGACGACCGCCAGCCGGGGGTAATAGCGCAGAAAGGAATGATCGCTCTCGCAGGCTTCGGCTACCAGGTAGCGGCCTTGCCCGAAACGGGCATTGCCGCCAAATGCGGGCACCGTCCCCCCGATAATGGCGGTAGGGTCAAGGCCTCCCCTCTCGAGCAACAGGGCGATCATCGTCGAGGTTGTGGTCTTGCCGTGCGTGCCCGCTACGGCAATGCCGTAGCGTTCATTGAGTAAATTGGCCAGCAGCTCGGAACGGTGCCAGACGGGAACTCCGCTGGCGCGCGCTGCGCTCAGCTCGGGGTTGTCATCCGGAATGGCGGTGGAATAGATTACCAGATCACAGCCCTCAACATTTTCCCGGCTGTGGCCGGAGGTAACAACCAGGGCCCCCTCTTCAGCAAGGCGCCTGGTCATCGCCGATTCTTTAAGGTCCGAACCGCTGACCTGATAACCCATTTTTAACAGCACATAGGCCAGCGCGCTCATGCCGTATCCGCCGATGCCAATGAAATGAATTCGTTTTACAGCCGGCAGTGCCAAAAAAAATCCTCCTTGAGCTTTAATCATAACCAAAGCATATGTCCTTGCGGTCCAAAAGGCGGTTCCGGTCTTGCTTTACTATTATTATGCGCCTACGGCGCCATTCCTGACTGCAATCCGTGGTCATTATATCAAAACGGGAAAAGCGATACAATCAACGGACTTTAAAGATTTTTTGTCAACAAATTATGTAGACAAAATTGGCAGTTCTAAAACAGAAAAAACGCGCATATATTAGTAGTTTGGCCAAATTCCCAATAACAGTAATCCACACTATGCACAGGCTTATCCACAAAAAAATATGCTTTATGGTGTGCATTATGCCCAGTTATGCACATTATCCACATTTAGTATACATAAAATAATAGCTTGTTCTGCACAAAGAACCAGTAAATTGTAGGCGCAGAATTTTTACTTTAATTTATACCATAATCCGGAGGCATTGTAAAAGCTACCTAAATATTGGTAAAATAAGGATAGGCAGAAGTGGAAACCTACCAAATCGTCCGCTAATACGAAAGTAACTGCAGCGGTCAACCCCGAAACCGGCAGCTTGAAACAGTTTATAGGACACCTGCTAATCGGGCGAGAAAGATAACAGGTGATAAAATGATAATCAAGCTGACTCAAAAACAACATAACTTACTGAAAAAAATAACCGCCGGCACGGCTTTTGAGCAGGCTGAATTATCGTTTCCAATTGGCGTCGATTTCGATGCCGATGATGACTTGCTGGATAGGCTGCGGGAGTTGTGTACCCAAGTAGAGATTGACAGCGTCCAGGAGGGGGACGGTATTATACGCGATGACGACGAAGATGGCAAAATTGCGATGGAATTGGTAGATCTTCTCTTTACAGGGTAAACATGACCCTTGAGATGAAGAGAACCTTCCCCATGGATATTAGGGCTTTGCGGCGCCACTGCCGGCGGTTAACCCCGGTACGGCATTTAAATCAAGGGAGGCAAACCGGCCGGCCTGGTAAAGGGGGTAGGCGGCGGCGGCGATCATGGCGGCATTGTCCGTGCATAGCTCCCGGGGTGGAAAGCGGAGCGGCGTGCCGGGCAGTTCTTGCGCCAGGCGCTCGCCCATGTTCCGGCGCAGCAGGCTGTTCGCGGCCACGCCACCGGCCAACAGCACGGTAGCGGCGCCATGATCGCGGGCGGCGCAAATCGTTTTTTCCACCAGCACCTCGATTACAGCCGCCTGGAAAGAAGCGGTCAGGTCGGGAAGGTTAACCGGTTCTCCTTTTTGCTGGCGGTGGTGCAGGTAATTAATCACCGCCGACTTCAGGCCGCTGAAACTGAAATCGTAGCGGCTCGCCTCGTC
>ERZ773359.5636-NODE-5636-length-11829-cov-5.500764_pt1 | contig 11829 bp, 8 predicted proteins | sample MGYA00374955_ERZ773359 | MGnify/ENA primary metagenome ERZ773359 (study PRJEB29098, sample SAMN04486028) | biogas fermenter metagenome | study: EMG produced TPA metagenomics assembly of the Biogas fermentation microbial communities from Germany - Plant 4 DNA1...
TGTGTAGTGTAAATGATGTGGGGTTCAAAAAAACCTAAAGTGTCTTGACACTATCGATAATTATTCAGCAGAGGATAAATTGTGTGCTAAAATAAACATTGAAAAAGAAAACAAACTACCGGAACTGGTTGATTTGTATTACAATATTAAAATTTTGCAGACGCAAAGTTGGAACGAAGCTATTTTCGGTAAAGCGAATGATGCAAACGAATTATGTAAAAAAGGAATCGAATTATCTAGGGAATATCAGAAAAAAAGGCCTTTTGCCGGAAAGCTGTTAGAGTTGGAGTTTAGAAAGAACAGAGTCTATGCACTGCAATATGATGATAAACAAAATCCTGATTTATTAAGAAATGAGTGCGAAGAATTACTACATGAAGCGGAGCTAATTTATAAAGAAAATCCTGGAAACAGAATAATACATGATATTATTGGTTTTTCATGTAATCTATATTGTACCTATACATTGAAATATCTCCAACAGAAGCAAAAAGATTTATCTCTTGAAGCAATCGAAATGGAAAAAGCTAAAATGTTTTGGATCGTAAATTATGGACTCGAAGTCAGAAAGCAGATATTTGAAAAGTATCCTAATGATATTTGGGCAATTCGGGGCTATGCGTGGAGTCTGCATACGAAAGCGCGCCTGTACATGGATATGGGGGAAAAGCTAGATGTGGCTAAAGATTTACTCGACAAAGCCAGGGATTTAAGAAATAAAGAAAAAAATAGAATGGACATAGGGTTATACGAAGACTTAATTGATAATTATATTGATTTATTCAAAGTCAGAGGCGGCAAAAGCGGTGGAACTAAGTTGGAGAAAGAAATATCTCAAAAGGTGCAGAAATTAATTAATGAGATTCGTGAGAAGGCGAGAAATTCTGTCCGTTTTCATCGATTGCTTGACAAATTGCATGAAGAAGGATTGGGGATAGAGTGAGGTCTTCATCAAAAAATCTGATGAAGAATAGTGTGTGAGATTTGAGTATTTGTTTCATATCAGCCTTCTAGCAGAACAATAGCATATTTGTTTGAAACCACCTTTCGGGGTGGCTTTTTTACGATTAATGCATAGTTTTTTTATTGATACTATTCTTAAGTCTGGATCGTTGATGGCAGTTGATGATGGCAGGAAAAAACTTGCAGTTTCAAGCTAACAATTTTCAGTAGGGATTTCGACATTCTTGGAGAATATTGGACATGGGGAGTAAACTAGAAAAATTGAGTAATTTAGAAAATTTTAAGTTAAGAATAGAGGGGAAGAGGAGGTAAGGCTGTTGGTTGATGCGAGTTTAAAACGCGTTAATTTGTATGAGCTTATCAGCAGTTTGACCATTGCGTGTGATTTGGTTAGTCCCAGGCTGGGAAACCATCACCTGCAGGTGGCGTATCTGGCGTACCATCTGGGTAAGGAAATGGATTTGAACCCGGAGACGCTGAAAGAAGTAATGATGGGAGGTTTGCTGCATGATTTAGGGGCACTTTCCTACGAGGAAAGGCATGAGCTAATAGAAAATGAACCTCCTCATGCTCACGATCATGCATACCGCGGAGCACATTTAATTGAACAGCTGCCCGGTTTTACGGAAGTGGCCAAGATTGTCCGCCATCATCATGTCAGGTGGGATTACGGCCGGGGCAGTACTTTTTTGGGTAAGGAAGTCAGCCCGTTTAGCCACCTGTTGCATTTGGCGGACCGGACGGTGGTACAAATAAATAAAAACAAGGAAGTGCTGGGGCAGGTAAAACGCATCGTGAAGAATATGGAAAAACAGCGTAATACCGTCTTTATGCCTGAACATCTTGATGCTTTGCATGCCGTCAGTTCCAGAGAAAGCTTGTGGTTTGACCTGGTGAGCCCGCAGCTACAGCAGTTAATTCCGCAAATGGTGGTTTTTGATACGCTGGAATTAGACAGTGACGATATGATCAAGATCACGAAAATTTTTGCCAAAGTCATTGACTTCCGCAGTACTTTTACGGCAACCCACAGTGCCGGTGTGGCGCATACGGCGGAAAAACTGGCACAACTGCTTGGTTTTTCTAAAGAAGAACGCAAGATGATGCTTGTGGCGGGCTACCTGCATGATTTGGGTAAACTGGCCATAAGAAATGATATTTTAGAGAAAAAAGGTAATTTGAACGAGAGTGAATATAATATTATCCGCAGCCATACTTACTATACTTACCGTTTATTACAGCCTGTTAAAGCCTTTGGACAGATAAATCTTTGGGCTTCAACCCACCATGAAAAATTAAACGGGAGCGGTTATCCTTTTAAACTTAAGGACGAAGATATTACTTTAGGTTCCCGGATTATGGCGGTGGCCGATATTTTCACCGCCATTACTGAGGATCGTCCCTACCGCAGTGGGATGTCATATGAGCAGGCTGCTAACGTGTTGCGGCAAGAAGTTGCCGATGGCGCCATTTGTCCTTATGTGGTGGATGTCTTAATGGAGAATTATGACGAAATTACTTCTATCCGGCAAACTGCGCAACAAGCATTCCGCGCTGATTATAATCAATTTCTCCATTTTCCCGGAGCTGATCTTAAGCAAGCAACAAATATCTAATTTCACTGAAAAGGGAGGAAAGCAGATGCGTGCTCTTTTTACACTGACGCCGTCTGAAGCAAAAAGGTTGATTGCCAAAGCCACAGTTCAACTGCCACAGGTGCAGGAAGCATATAAAGACGGGCGTTTAGCCGTTACCAACGGCACAACCAATGCTTTTATTGTGGAAGAATTATTGGATACTAAACTAAAGAAAGAGAATTATACGGCAGGGGTAATTACTGACGGTCGTCCTTGTGTTTCTGATCTTACACAAATGATCAAACCTTATCTGTTTGCACGCGGTAAACAGGTGGATACTACCGTAGGTGAATTCATCAAGCAGTTTACGGCCCGGGATGTGGTAATTAAAGGGGCTAACGCTGTTGATCCTGACGGCAATGCCGGTATTCTGGTCGGTTCACGGGAAGCAGGTACCATTGGTGCCGTTTGGTCCCTGGTGACGGCAGTGGGTGCCACATTAATCGTCCCGGTAGGTTTGGAAAAGTTAGTGCCTTATATCCCTACCGGTGTGGGAATTGATCATTTTACCTCTGTTGAGGGAGGGTACTCCCTGGGGATGCCCTCAGGCTTGTTCCCGGTGGTGGGGGCTCTTGTCATTACAGAAATTGAAGCCTTGTCTATTTTAGGAGAGGTGGAAGCAGTGCTGGTAGCAGCAGGGGGAACAGGGGGCTCTGAAGGCAGCACCACTTTTATGATTGAAGGGGTAGAGGAAAATATTAAGAAAACAATGCAACTGGTAAAAGAAATCAAAGGGGAGCCGCCTGTGGGCCGGTCACGGCGGAGCTGCAGCAGTTGTGACAAACCTTGTGCTTATTTAAAAAAGGATTAAACAATAAAAAAACTGAAAGCCGTGTGCTTTCAGTTTTTTGCCGTAAAAGGATCGTATACCATGGGGATTTGACAGCCCTGACCAATAAGTTCATTTAAAGCCATTAAATCCTCCCGGCCCACTTCTGCCAGCCTGGTTTTACCCAAAGCCATAATCCCCATTTCAATTTCCTCTTTACAGGAAAAGAGGAACTGCGATAAATATTTTACGCCTTTTTTAATGCTGAATTTTTTGGCATATTTCCCTTGATACCAGACTACTTGTGTGGGTGGTTCATAGGGCAGTGGTTGCAGGACTTGTGTATGCGACAGAGCAAAGAGAGCGACAGCACCCATATAGACTGCGTCAGCTCCCAGGGCACAGGCTTTAAGCACATCACCCGGTGTGCGCATTTTACCGCTGGCGATTAAAGTGACACGGTCTTGGTAGCCGTTTTCCTTTAACCAGTTGGCGGCACGGCTGACGGCAAAAACTATGGGGACGCCGAAATCATCCTGCAGGATCGGTGCAGATGCTTTTGTGGCCGCTTCTGCACCTTCAAGAGCAATAAAATCAACGCCGGCTTCACAAACTATGCGCAAGTCGGCTTCCAAATGTTTGCCTGCAGCCAATTTTGCTCCTACGGGGATGCCGCCGCCTAGATTTTTAAGTCTTCTGACCAGTTTAACCAGATCCCCGGGTCTTTTTACTTCATTCTGACGGGAATGGGCCACGGCCGGTTTACCTTTGGGAAAGCCAAAATCTTTGCGCAGTTGTTTATCGATATCTTTAGCGGCAATAACATGGCCTACGCCGCCGATTGCGCCCTGACCCAACTGAATTTCCACGGCATCACACTGCCGGATAATTTCCGGTGTTTTACCCCAATCACCACGATTGTATTGATAAATTAAATACTTGGCGGCCGCCCGTTCTTCCGGTAAAAAAGGTCCTTCTCCCGTATTAGTAGCCGTCCCTGCTAAAGCAGAGCCTTTCGCTAAAGCAATTTTTGCTTCTTTACTTAAAGCTTCCCCATAAGCCATGGGCGCAATGATGATGGGCAGGCTAACTGTAAAAGGTTTTTTTGCTTTTTTGCCGATGACTACAGAGGTATCAATTTTTTCTTCCAAAGGAGTAGGCATATTGTACATTTGGGCAAAAGAAAAAACCAAATCGTCCAAACTGGGAAATTTCTTTGGTGAACCCATGGGACGCGCTATGGCTTTACCTTCTGTGGCGCGGAGATTAGTTTCCAGGACATTTTGCAAGCCGATACGTGTAACTGCGGAAACAAGCTCCCACATATTTTCATCATATTTATCTTCCATTAATATTTTTAAAATCTTGTCATGAGTGCGGTTAATTGCGCCGCGGGTCAAATATTTTACCGTCTGAAAGCCGGCTAAGGCACCTGCTCCGAGCAAAAGTGCTTTTTTTAATTTTTTCCGCTCCAATCCACCCGCCTCCTAATGTTAATTCTATTTCTTAGATGTCCATCTTTGAGCGGGATTATCCTTCTTAATTCGGAGTTTTTACATTGATTACGAAGGCGGGAGGTTATGAAAACATAGTTACTTTGGAAAGATTTTAAATTTGTTAAGATCCGCAAAAACCGGTTTCCCTTCCTCGGTGCTTTGGGCCTGTATCCCGGAGAAATCATCAGTTAGCTCACAGGGAACAAGTATTTGTGAGTGAGCCTGAAACTGGTGGCCGGCAATGTTGGCAAAAAGTTGGCTTTCCACACAGAGAAATTTATTCTGTTGTACTTGTGGCCACATACCTTCTTCTTGACGGTAAGTGGTGGTTTTGGGCATAGCGCCGCAGTAACAGATTAAATCAGCCCCTTGGCGGGCCAAACTTTGCCCTGTTTCCGGGTGCCAGGCTTCCGCGCCAAGCATTATGCCAATTTTGCCCATTGGTGTGGTAAAAACTTGCCTTTCTTCACCCTGGATAAACCCTAATTTTTTTTCCGCCGCCGAGAGTGTAAGCTGTTTTTGCCGTCCTAAAATTTTTCCTTGAGGAGTTAAAAACACAGCTTCATGATAGAACCTGCCATTTGCTGCGGTGAAGGTGGTGCCGCAAAGAAACCAAATTTTCAGCTCCGCGCTGATATTTTGCTGTAAAGTTAACCAGGTCAGATGCCAGGACGGGGGCAGTGCCTGAAAGATCCGTATGGCCTCCATAAAGTTTTGCACATCGCCCAAATCACCAAAACAATAAGCCAAAAAAAGCGCAGAATAGGCAGGTAAAACTACCAGGATATTTTCCTTTTCGTTACACGTAAAGGGCGCCAATTTTTCCAGGATATATTCTTTATAGGTTATGGGCGTAGTGAAATCGCTGTCGGCAAAATTCAAGGCCACTACCAGCATCTTAAGACACCTCCTTCCCATTAATTCGCATTTCTTTTTGATTTCCCTGCTAATCGTAACTGTAAAGATGACAGAAGCTGCAGGTGCGTTTTATTATGGAGGTTAAAGTATTATATTCGGAAAACTGCAAAAAGGCTTTTTTAAACCCTTCACAAGAACTCCACAATCTTTCCATAAGTTCTCCAAAAACTTGTGGTATGCTAAAACTAAATTACCCAGTAAAGGTGTGATGTGTGTGAAGAAAAATTTAATTATTGCTATGGTGGTAGTTTTAATTTGTGCCCTTTCAGTGCCGGTGGCTTTTGCTTTAACTGATACACAAAAAGATGAATTATTCAATCTTTATCGGCAGCAACATGAGCTGCGCCTGCAAATTGTGGAAAAGCAGCAGGAGGCAGGTCTGATTTCAGATGAAGCTGCCGGGGAACTAAAAGAACGTTTTACTGAAAATTGGCAGTATCATCAGGAGCGGATGAACCAAGGAGATTATGGCTACTGCCCGGGTTTAGGCTACGGCGGTCGGGGGCGGTTTAGAGGACGAAGAGGTGCTTATGGTAATTGTCCTTACAAGTATGATGCCGCGCAGCGGTGGGAGTCGAGAGGAGCACTGGAAAAATTTTAAACTATTACAAACAGCCGGATTTGTGCCGGCTTTTCTTTTGCCTGAAAATAATTTACAATCAAGTTACAAGGCCGCAACCTGCGGGATAATGAGGTGATGCAGGTGGAAAAAATTTTAGTTGTAGATGATGAAGAAAAAATTGCGCATGTTATTTGTGCTTATTTGGAAAAGGAAGGTTTTGCCGTTACTCCAGCCAATGACGGCAATAAAGCTTTGGAACTGGCACAAAGCGGGGAGTTCTCGCTCATGGTACTGGATTTAATGCTGCCCGGGATTTCGGGCGAAGAAGTGACGAAACGTTTGCGCCGGGAAGGTAATAATATTCCCATTATTATGCTAACGGCCAAAGGTGCGGAGGAAGAGCGCATTAGCGGGTTAGGCCTTGGTGCCGATGATTATGTTGTCAAGCCTTTCAGCCCGGGTGAACTGGTGGCCCGTGTGCTCGCCGTCTTGCGCCGTGCCCGTAAATCGGGGGGTGTATTGGCTGATGTGCTGGAATTTAAAAATTTGCAGATAGATCTGCGGCGCCGTGAAGTAAAAAGCGGCGACCAGCTGTTAGAACTGACAGCCACTGAATATAAACTGTTAGTGACCATGGCTAAAAACCCGGGGCGTGTCTTTACCAGGGCTGAACTTTTGGATCTGGCTTTAGGGGAGCAGGCCACCGGGTATGACCGCACCATTGACAGTCATATCAAAAATTTACGGCAAAAGTTAACACCGGTGGCAGGCGGAAACCGGCTCATCCGTACAGTGTACGGTGTGGGCTATAAATTTGAGGATGACGAAAAATGAAGTTTGGGCTGGCAAAAAAAATATCCTTGGCGACAGTTTCTTTAGCCGTTGGCGGTATTATTCTCTCTGCGCTCTTTACCAATTTGGCCTTAACCTGGAACTTTAATCGTTACCTGGATAGCGTGCAAAAAGAGCAAAACAGATTAATTATGGATACACTGACGGAACTTTACAGTGTAAGTACTTCCTGGCGGGAAATACGTTATGCCACCATGTATGTGGGGCTGACCACAGAGGCGCAAATTTGTGTTTATGATTTAGAGGGGCGTTTAATTGCTGATTCTTTGCCGGGTATGATGCAGGGCAGGCACGGCCGGCATTGGCGACAAAGCCAACAGGACCGTGACCATACCTATGTTTACTCTCTGTATGCCAATGGGAGCCCCATCGGTACGGTGGAAATAACGCCCCTGAACCGGCAGGACGGTTGGACGGCGGAAGCTTTGGTCTTTCGCCGGACAGTACAGATTAGTGCTATCATAACCGGCCTTGTGGCCGTGCTGGCCTCAGCCCTGGTGGGTAGTTTTTTAGCTCGCCGTCTTACTGGTCGTTTACAGTTGTTGACGCAGGCTGCAGAAAAATGGGGGCAGGAACGTTTTGATACGCGTGTACACTTAAGCGGTGATGATGAGCTGGTTGTCTTGGGTAAAGCCATGAACCGCATGGCTTCTCAACTGGAGGAGCAAAGTGCCCTGCGTAAAAAGCTGACAGGGGATATTTCCCATGAATTGAGGACCCCCATTACCACCATGCAAAGTTATTTGGAAGCTTTTCGAGACGGGGTACTGCCTTTGGATCAGCAAAATATTGAAGCCGTTTTGGAGGAAACAAAACGGCTGGGCAGCTTGGTTAACGATTTACAGTCCCTGACCAAAGCCGATCTTAGCAGTCGGGAAGTACAGCTGGCACCTTTAGATGTGACTGTTTTTCTTGCGGAAAAAGCAAAATACTACCTGCCGCTACTGCAACAACAAGGAATAAATCTAACAACTTCTTTGCCGGAAAAAAATCTTTTGATTGAGGCTGATGAAAAACTGCTGGAACAAGTTTTAAGCAATTTAGTCAATAATGCCGCCAAGTACACGCCTCAAGGCGGGCAGGTAACTATTGCCGCCCGGGAGGAAAAAGGACAAGTTATCATCGCTGTAACCGATACCGGTATTGGCATAGAAGCGGAACATTTGCCTTATATTTTTGAACGTTTTTACCGGGTTGACCCTTCGCGTACACGGTCTACCGGTGGTTCCGGAATCGGTCTTGCCCTTGTCAAGGAATTGGTGGAGACCATGGGCGGGCGTGTGGAAGCTACCAGTGTCCCGGGCAAGGGCAGTAGTTTCCGCTTATACTTCCCGTTAGGGGATTATATTAACCCTGATTCACCTTCTTTCCCAACCGGTGGGAGTTGTTAGGGGGGGAGGCCACCATACATATCATTGAAAAAACGCGAATTAAACTATATAATTATTGACATGACAAGACAGATGCAAATAACGTTAAAAGGTGAAAAAGATGGATAAAAACTGGCGACAAACTTATTTACGTGCCCTGCCGGGAGTGGATGCAGTGGTTACTGCCGTCAAAAAGGCAGTGGGTCCTGTTTATCCCCACCGGCTATTGGTGAAACCTGTGCAAAGGAAGATTGATGAGCTGCGCCGCCGTATTTTGCAGGCAGAAGATGCTGATGGATTAAAGGAATTGGATACTTCGCCGGCAACAATTGCGGCACAAGTAAAGCAGGAACTTGCCGGGATATCCCGGCCTTCATTGCGGCGTGTCATTAATGCTACAGGTACTGTGCTACATACTAATTTAGGACGGGCTCAACTGGCTCAAGCAGCTGTAATGGCCATAGAGGAAGCCGCCGGTTACTGTAATTTGGAGCTTGATTTGGCAAGCGGTCAGAGGGGCTCCAGGCATACCCATGTGGAAAAACTGCTGGAACTGCTGACAGGAGCTGAAGCGGCATGTGTGGTAAATAACAATGCTGCCGCCGTTTTAATGGCCCTTAACACCTTGGCGGCAGGAAAAAAAGTTGTTGTCTCCCGGGGGGAACTGGTGGAAATCGGGGGAAGTTTCCGCATTCCGGAAGTGATGAAAGCAAGCGGTGCCCAACTGGTGGAAGTAGGCACTACCAACAAAACCAAAATTAGTGATTATCAGCAGGCCATTGATGAAGAAACGGCCCTGCTTTTGAAGGTACATACCAGCAATTACCGGGTTGTGGGCTTTACAGAATCTGTGGATGTGGCTGAATTGACTAAAATTGCCCATGAGGCAAACATTCCGGTGATGGAAGACTTGGGCAGCGGTTTGCTTTTGGATCTGTCTGCCTTTGGCCTGGAAAAAGAACCTTTAGTAGGTGAGCGTCTTGCCGCCGGTGTGGATGTGCTGACCTTAAGCGGGGACAAGCTTTTGGGTGGACCCCAGGCCGGCATTATTTTAGGTAAACGCCGGTTTATTGAACAGATTAAAAAGAATCAATTGCTACGGGCAATGCGTCCGGATAAAGTAACTTTAGCAGCTTTAGAAGCCACACTGCGTGTATATTTACTGGGGGAACCGTTGCGGGAGATTCCTGTTTTGGCCATGCTTACTATGCCGCCGGCAACGTTAAAACGCCGTGCCGAGGCGTTGGCAGAAAAATTAAAAGAGCAAACACAAAATTTGGAGATCGCGGTGCGGGAAGATGTTTCCTTTGTGGGCGGGGGCGCCATGCCGCTGACGCGGCTGCCCACATATGTGGTGGCCCTGCGTCCACGGCATCAGCCTTTAGCAGTCTGGGTAGAAAAGTTGCGTTTAGGAGAACCGTCTTTAGTGGGGCGGGTACAGGAAGATTGGCTGCTTTTGGATCCGCGGACAATTGCTGAGGCCGAAGAGGAAGAGGTGGTAAAGTGTCTCATGTAATTGTGGGAACTGCAGGTCATGTGGATCATGGCAAAACAAAACTGATTCAAGCACTCACCGGTGTAGATACAGATCGTTTGCAAGAAGAAAAAAAACGGGGAATTTCCATTGAACTGGGTTTTGCTCCTTTTTTGCTGCCCAGCGGTCGTTTGGCCGGTGTAGTTGATGTTCCCGGGCATGAAAAGTTTATTCATCATATGTTAGCAGGCATCGGCGGCATTGATTTGGTGCTTTTGGTGGTTGATGTCACAGAAGGGGTAATGCCCCAGACGAAAGAACATTTAGAAATAATGGATTTGTTGCAAATTGAGCGTGGCATAGTTGTACTAACCAAAATTGATTTGGCTGAAGATGAGGACTGGCTGGAACTGGTGGAAGAGGAAGTTAAAGAGGCATTGCAAGGAACTTTTTTGGCCTCGGCACCTGTCTTTAGAGTGTCGGCATATACCGGTCGGGGTTTAAATGAACTGGCCCAGGCCATTGATGATGCTACCGCCCAGCTGACACCGCGGGATGCCAAAGCGCCGTTTCGTTTGCCGGTGGACAGGGTTTTTACCATCTCCGGTTTTGGCACCGTTGTTACCGGCACGGTGGTAAGCGGCACGGTCAAAGTTGGTATGAATGTTAGTGTCTTGCCGGTTGACAAGACCGCAAGGGTGCGGCAAATTCAGGTGCACGGAAAACAAGTGGAAGCAGCTTCTGCCGGGCAGCGGGCAGCCGTTAATTTAAGCGGATTGGAAAAAGAAATTATTCCCCGCGGCAGTGTTTTAGCTACCCCAGGCACACTGGAAACAGGATATCTTTTAGATGCCAAACTGCAGTTACTGAAAAGTTCTCCCTGGAAGGTAAAAAACTTAACACGTGTTCATGTTTACTTAGGTACGGGCCACGCCGTAGGTCGCATAGTGCTTTTAGACCGGGAGGAACTGAAACCGGGCGAGTCTGCCTTTGTACAGCTGCGCCTGGAAAGGAAGCTGGTGGCACAAAATTCCGACCGTTTTATTCTTCGCAGTTTTTCCCCTGTGACCACTATTGGGGGCGGTATTGTTTTAGATGCGCGTCCTACGAAACATAAAAGGTTTAATCAGGAAGTTCTGGAGAGACTAAAAGAGCTGGAAAAAGGAGACCCGGCCGCTCCCATCCTGCAGCGTATCCGCCGGGAAGGCGCCGTTACGCAGACTGTTTTGCTGAAAGAAGCGGGGATGGCTCCGGAAACTGTGAAAAAGCTTATTAGACGTTTGCAGGAAGAAGGCAAGTTAAAGCAGACCGGGGATTATCTTTTTGATGCTTTTGCCGTACCTGAATGGCAGGAAAAACTTTTAGAGGCACTGGCAGCCTTTCACGAAAAAAACCACCTGGCTGTAGGCATGTCCCGGGCAGAGTTGAAAAGCGTCCTGGGCCAGGAGCTGCCGGTCAATGTATATGATTGGCTGCTTAATGAATTAGCACAATGTGAAAAAATCAAGCTCAAGGATGATTTAGTAGCTTTGGCTGAACATGTACCGGCACCTACGGCAAAGGAAAGAGTATTAATGGATGATTTGGCACGGTTATATTTACAAAATGGTTTTAAACCGCCCACCGTCAGTGAGGCAGCGGAAAAGATCGGCTTATCAAAGGCGCAAACACAGGAACTGCTTGCCTATTTAATACATACAAAAGTACTGGTGCGTCTGGATGCGCAATTTGCTTTGCATATGACTCATTTTAACCGGGCTAAAAAGGAGCTGTGCCTCCATTTTAGGG
>ERZ773359.5637-NODE-5637-length-11827-cov-3.491250_pt1 | contig 11827 bp, 8 predicted proteins | sample MGYA00374955_ERZ773359 | MGnify/ENA primary metagenome ERZ773359 (study PRJEB29098, sample SAMN04486028) | biogas fermenter metagenome | study: EMG produced TPA metagenomics assembly of the Biogas fermentation microbial communities from Germany - Plant 4 DNA1...
TGTCAAGAGGTTTTTCAAAAGTTTTCTTTAAGTTCCAGCCCGCTTACAACCTTACTTGTCTGGCGTCTTCTACCCCATCGACCTTCTTGATCTTCTCCAGTACATCCTGGGGCACCGGGCCATCCACAGTCAACGCCATAATGGCCGACCCTCCTACTTCTTTCCGGCCCACCTGCATAAAGGCGATGTTAATTCCTGCTTCACCCAATAAGGAACCCACTTGTCCGATGATTCCCGGTCGATCGGTATGAGGAGCAATCAGAATATTGCCATGGGGTACTACATCAAAATGATATCCATTGATCTCTACTACCCGCTCGTCGTTCTGCCGGAGAAGAGTACCGGCGATTACGATCTCACCTTGCGCGGTTACGGTGCGTACTTTAAGCTTATTGGCATAATCGGCATTGGAAACCTCTTTCCGTTCGGAGATCTTTAACCCTCTCTGTTTCGCCAGCACAGGGGCGTTTACCATATTTACCTCCCCATTCAACGCCGGTCGGAGTATACCCTTGATGATCAGTGTGGTCAACGGAGAAACATCATAATTGGCGATCTCGCCGGAGAATTCAATCTCCACCTTGGACATACGTCCATCTGCCAGTTGGGTAAGGAACACTCCCAATTTTTCCGCCAGGGAAAAATAGGGTTGTAAGACTTTCAGCACCTCCGGGCGGACCGAGGGAATATTCAGGGCGTTTTTAAAAGATTCGCCTTTTAAAGCTTTGGACATCTCAACCGCCACATCAACGGCTACATTAACTTGGGCTTCTTGAGTAGAGGCGCCCAGATGCGGGGTAGTCACGACCTGCGGCAGACTAATCAACCGGGGGTTGGTGGGAGGCTCCGTAGTGTACACATCCAAAGCGGCCCCTGCCACATGACCGGCTTCGATGGCGTCGGCCAGCGCCTCTTCGTCCACAATCCCTCCCCGGGCGCAGTTGATGATCCTGACCCCCTTTTTAGTTTGGCGCAAGGTCTCTGCGTTCAATATACCTTTTGTCTCAGGGGTTAAGGGAGTATGCACGGTAATATAATCGGCTTCGGCCAGTAATTCCTCTAGGCTGACGAGACGAATCCCCATCCGTTCCGCTTTTTCTTCAGTCATGAAGGGATCAAGGGCCAAGACCGTCATGCCCATTACCATCATCCTTTTTGCCACTTCCGCGCCGATTCTGCCCAAACCTATGATCCCTAATACTTTTCCGTTGACCTCCACCCCGGTGTACTTCTTCCTGTCCCATCTGCCTTCTTTTAAGGCGGCATGCGCTTGCGGAATATTCCGGGAAAGCGCCATAATCATCGCTACCGTGTGTTCCGCAGTGGAAATAGTATTTCCATCCGGGGCGTTCATCACAATAACCCCCCGTTTAGTGGCAGCATCCACATCAACATTGTCCACTCCAACCCCGGCCCTGCCGATCACCTTCAGCTTCTCACCGGCGTTGATCACTTCCGCCGTTACTTTGGTTTGACTTCTGACGATCATCCCCTCATACTCCGGAATTTTAGCGATCAATTCGTCCAAAGGAAGAGTGGGGGAGACGTCCGCTTCAATTCCGTTTTCCCGTAAGATTGCCACCGCTTTTTCGGATACTCCATCCAACACCAATACCTTCATAAGTAAACACCTCCTGATCATAATCAACCATTTAACACAGATAAAAAAAAGAGCCTCTTGTCCTTATAGGGACGAGAGGCTCGCGGTGCCACCCTAATTCCCCTCCTACACCGGACGGGGCTCTCCGACACAATGAGTGTCCGGGGGTAACGGTCCCTCCGGCTGAACCTACTCGCGCTTCCTAACGTAACGCGCCACCCTACATTAAGTATTACCCGTTATTTACTTCTTACTGAACGGAATCTTCCATTAATGTTTGTGGTTTCAGCTCAGCGACTCCGGGTCGGGAAGAAATTCATCTCCAATACCGGCTCACAGCGACCGCCGACTCTCTGTCATCGCAGATGAATTTGGTACCCATCATCATCGTTCTTGCAAAAATCTGTTAGTTGATTTTGTATTATTATATATTTCACCAAACCGGAAGTCAAGACAGAGGGCGTAATGTTAAACAAAACATTTACTTCTGTTGAATCCAGGACATCATGGAACGAAGTTTCCGCCCAACTTTCTCGATTAAATGCTCTTCTTCTCGCTGGCGTAAGGCGGTAAAATGAGGCCTACCGACTTTATTCTCTAAAATCCACTCCCGGGCGAAACTTCCGCCCTGAATCTCTTGGAGGATCTTCTTCATTTCTTTCCGGGTTTCGTCCGTAATAATCCGTTTTCCTCTGGTTAAGTCACCATACTCTGCGGTATCACTAATGGAATACCTCATCCGGGCGATTCCGCCTTCATAAATCAGGTCAACGATTAATTTCAGCTCATGTAAACACTCAAAATACGCGCTCTCCGGCTGGTAACCTGCTTCAACCAGCGTATCAAATCCGGCCTTAATTAAGGCGGCTACCCCCCCGCAGAGTACCACCTGCTCGCCAAAGAGATCCGTCTCGGTCTCCTCTTTGAAGGTAGTCTCCAGCACTCCGGCACGGGCGCCGCCGATTCCTTTGGCATAAGCCAAAGCCAGTTCTTTCGCTTTCCCGCTGGCATCCTGATGTACAGCAACTAAGCAAGGAGTCCCTTTCCCTTCCGTATAAACCCGACGTACTAAATGTCCGGGCGCTTTCGGCGCCACCATAAAGACGTCAATCTCGGGCGCGGGAACGATTTGGCCGTAATGAATATTGAACCCGTGGGCAAAGGCCAAAGCTTTACCGGGTTTCAGATTCGGCGCGATCTGATTCTTATAGAGATCAGCCTGATACTCATCGTTTACCAGAATCATGATGATATCAGCCTTCTGTACTGCCTCCTCCACTGTAAACACTTGAAAGCCGTCTTCAATCCCGGCATTCCAAGATTTACCAGGGCGCAGACCCAATACTACTTGAACCCCGCTGTCTCTCAGATTTTGCGCATGGGCGTGTCCTTGACTGCCATACCCGATCACCGCCACTGTTTTACCGTTTAAGATTCCCATCTCCACATCGCGCTCATAATAGACTTGCATCCTATCTACCTCCTTAAATTTTAGCGTGTCGGTAAGCCGACACGGACCATCCTCAGTCTTTTCCCTTACGCCCTCACTGCCGAACGCACCAGGGCAACCTTTCCCGTACGGGCGATCTCCACCAAACCAAAGGGTTTGAGTAAGGCGATAATAGCCTCCACTTTATCCTGGGTCCCCGTCACCTCGATGATCACCGCACTACGCGAGACATCCACAATCTTGGCGCGGAAAATATCCACGATCTGCAGAATCTCGGAACGATTCGCAGAACTGCTCTTCACCTTAATTAAGGCCAACTCCCGCTCGACGGAGTCATCCAAGGTAATATCGCTAATTTTAATCACATCAACCAACTTATACAACTGTTTTGTAATCTGCTCCAGCTCATGGGCGGCTTCCGCCTCCACGACCAGGGTAATCCGGGACACCTTGGGGTCTTCCGTTTCCCCCACGGCAATACTGTTTATATTATACCCCCTACGGCTGTATAAACCGGCGATCCGGGCCATGACGCCGGGCTGATTCACTACTAACAGGGCTAAAGTGTGTTTCAACTCTCCATCACCCCCATCATTTGGTTGATGGCCCCATTCGGCGGAACCATGGGAAAGACGTTTTCTTCCGGGTTGACCCGGCATTCCACTAAGACCGGACCGGAGACGGCTAAAGCTTCAGCCAAAACATCCTTGATCTTTTCCCTTTCGTTCAGCAGAAAACCTTTAATTCCGTAGGCTTCCGCCAGTTTGATAAAGTCCGGATTCTCCAGGAAGGTCCCGGCGTAGCGTTTCGCATAGAAGTGTTCCTGCCACTGCCGGACCATGCCCAGATAACTATTGTTTAACAAGATAACCTTGACTGGTAGACGATAAGCGGCGATTGTGGCTAATTCTTGGATATTCATCTGTAAACTCCCGTCTCCCGCCACATTAATTACTAACTGATTGGGCCGACCGATCTGCGCGCCGATGGCAGCCGGCAACCCGTAGCCCATGGTGCCCAACCCACCGGAGGTCAAGAAAGAACGTGCTTTAGTAAACTGGTAATACTGGGCTACCCACATCTGATGCTGACCCACTTCAGTGCAGATGATCGCCTCCCCTTTAGTCAGCTCCGATAAGATCTCAAGCACTTCTTGGGGGGCTATATACTTCTCATTGCGCTCATAAGAGAGGGCATACTTTTCTTTCCAGGCGCCCGTCTTAGCCAGCCAGGCCCCGGTATCGCCCGGGGTCACCAGGGGCAGTAAGTCGGTGAGGACTTTTTTGATATCACCCACGATCGGAATGTCAACAGGAACATTCTTCCCGATCTCCGCCGGATCAATATCAATCTGCACAATCTTGGCCTGTGGCGCAAAAGTCTCTACTTTTCCGGTTACCCGGTCATCAAAGCGGGCGCCGATTGCCACCAACAGATCACACTCGGTCACCGCGTAATTGGCGGCTACTGTGCCGTGCATGCCCAGCATACCCAAGGCCAACCGGTGGCTGCTGGGGAAAGCGGCCATCCCCATCAAGGTGGTGACCACTGGAATCTGAGTTTTTTCCGCCAATTCCAGGAGTTCCTGCTCGGCGCCGGAGATTGTGGTCCCGCCCCCTACGTATAAAACAGGTTTTTCTGCTTTACGCAGGGCGGAAGCCATAGCTTTGATCTGTTTAAAATTTCCATTATAGGTAGGCTTATACCCAGGTAGGCTCACCTTCTCCGGATACCTGAATCTTGTTTTACCGTCACTGATATCACTGGGTAAATCGATCAGCACCGGGCCGGGACGACCGGTAGTGGCAATATGGAATGCCTCTTTTATCACACGAGGCAAATCTGCTACATCCCGCACTAGATAATTATGTTTAGTAATTGGCATGGTAATCCCGGTAATATCCGCCTCCTGAAAAGTATCTCTGCCCAGTAAGGTAGTGGGCACCTGTCCGGTAAAAGCGATCACAGGAACCGAGTCCATATAGGCCGTAGCCAAACCTGTTACCAGGTTGGTGGCGCCCGGTCCCGAAGTCGCTAAGCACACGCCCGGCCTTCCTGTCGCCCGGGCGTACCCATCAGCCGCATGTACGGCGCCTTGTTCATGGCGGTTAATAATATGCGAAAAATCGTCTTGATATAGCGCGTCATAGATGGAGAGAACCTTTCCCCCGGGGTATCCAAAGAGAACCTCCACACCTTCTTCTTTTAAACACTCTACCAAAATCTGCGCGCCGGTCAGCTTCATAGACTACCACCTCCAAAGACTTCTCTACTTATTCGTGGACAAAGAGAAAGATATAAAAAAGCCTTCCCCCCCGGTTAGGGACGGAAGGACCGTGGTACCACCCTACTTTAGTGTCGCTTCACAGCATCACTCTCTGTAAGTGCCAATACTAGCAATTTACTAATATTCCACTTCCCCGGTAACGATGGGTCCGGCCGGATGTACGCATCTTCGCGTACAGACATACACGCGAAAACTTCCATCCGGCAGCTCCGGGGCTACCTTCCACCGATGTGTGTTACCGGCTTTCACCGAACGCCGACTCTCTGTAAACTCCACACCGTTGTACTCCTCCCCTTCATTGCCTTGGGATATACAGTTGTTTCCTTTGAGAATATAATTTTGCTTATTATATACACGGTCGTAAGTTTTGTCAAGAGTAAAATTCCCGCTCAATGTGGGCCACAAATCTACCGGTAGATATAGGTATTTTCAGACATTTTTCCATCAGAGAAATTTTTCCCCTTTTTTATCCAGCTGTTTTCCTATATAATATGAGAGAGTTATACCATGAGACAGTAGGACGGTTGGCGACGGACCGTGCGCCTGGTTCCTATTGGTTCAGGTTTTTATGGAATGAGCGATGTGCCATGCGTATTATCATAAAGTTTGTCCTCAAAAACATCCAGGAGAAAAAGCTCCGGACGCTGTTGGTTCTCTTTTCGATTATGCTCTCTTCCGCCCTGTATTTTGCGACAGAATCTCTTTCCGAAACAGCGAAAGAAATGTTTATCGAACGGATGACCGTCTACTTCGGTTCTGCTGATTTACTCATCTACCCGACCAAGCAGTCACCTTCTAATTTTCTTACCCCCCGCCCTGCTGAGCATCTGGCCGAAGACTTCAAATATATTGTGGGCGTGATCGAAGCCAATGGAAATATCCTCTTGTCCAACGCAACCTTACGTCTGAGGGTCAAAGGCTTTGACTTGGCTGACCTGCAAAAGATGAACCCTTATTACCTGGCCGCCCAGGAGAATCTGCTTCCTTTCTACGGAAAAAAGGTGATTATTAGTAAAACCATCGCAGAAAAGTACGGTTTCAAACTCGGCGACTATTTGGACATTGAGGTTTTTGGCGCCAAGCGGCGTTTTTTACTATCAGCCTTAGCGGAACCAAGCGGTCCCTTTCAAGACGACGGCCAATTCGCCACGGTGATTACACCCATTGATACTTTGGCCTCCATCTTACGTGCCCGGGGAAAGGCCACCACCCTTTATTTAAAAGTAAAGGACCCTCAGAGAAAAGAGGAGATCATCCAGAAACTTCATGAAGCCTACCCCCGCTACCGAGTGCGCGAAACCTTTACCGAGGAAGAGTTGGTTGAATACACCAGATCCCTAACGGTCACCTTTCAACTGATGGGGGCAGTGGTCCTCCTGATGAGCATCTACATAATTTATTCTACCTTTAAGGTAATCACCAGAGAAAGACTGCCCATCATCGGTACATTCCGTAGTATCGGGGCGACTAAGACTCTGACCAGCCTGATTCTGATCGCGGAAAGCCTTATGTACGGCCTGATCGGTGGTTTCTTCGGTTGCGTCTCCGGAATCGGTGTTTTATATCTGATTACCATAAAAATTCGTCCCGACTTTATGCGGTCTGTTCCGGTCACTCTTAGTTACCCCCCGACTAACCTGGCGTCAGCCCTTACCTTGGCTGTATTCCTCTCCGTGACCAGTTCGATCATACCCATCATTAAGGTCTCTGGAATTCCTGTGAAAAACCTTATCCTGAATATCCGAAAGAATAGGAGCAGACAGAAAAGATGGAAACCGGTGTTGGGCTTGACCTTTGTCCTTCTTGGTCTGCTTTTTCCTTGGTTCACCCCATTTCATCTACTTCTTCCTGTAGCGATGGTTTGTTTGACTATGTGCATCTGTGGATTCACCCTACTCACGCCAACCCTGACGGCCATCTGTCTACGAGGTATGACAGGGGTTTATCTCCATTTATTCGGGAATATCGGAATTCTGGCCGCTAAAAACCTCCGGGAGAACAAAGGCGTCCTCAACAATATCACCCTCCTGGCTTTGGGGCTCTCCAGTTTGTTAATGATTAATACAGTCAGTTACAGTGTAGCCAGAGAGGTGACGAACTTTTATAAAGACGGTAAATTTCAAATCTTCTTCTGGGCGTCGCAGACTGACCGTAATATTGAAGCAATCCTCCGGAGAATCGACGGGGTGGAGGATACCTATGGGTTATATACCGCCACCCATCTTGAAGTGACCAATCTCCGGGAACGAATCAACCTGCTACACGGGGTGAACAAAGATAAATACCTTAACTATTGGGATCTTGACCTGGACCAAATCCTCCTGGAAGAGCTTGATACCGGCCGTCATATTTTGATTACAAACAGTCTCCGTGAAAGGCTGGGAGTGAAGAAAGGCGATCTCCTCACCCTCAAACTGAATAGGGGTGAACGTAGATACCGCATCATCGGTTTTTTTGACTCGCTGATGTGGAACGGCAATTTTGCCTTAATCGCCGAGCGTTACCTAAAATTGGATATGAACCTCCGATACTATAATGAGCTTTATATCAAAACCTCTAAGGACCCTGTACTAGTAGTGGAGAAGATCAAGCACAGGATGGCCAGGAGGGATCCTTGGCTCACTACCATGGACCAGATGACCGAGGATAACCTGCGCTCAAATGAGAAGATCTTCACTGTAATGCAGGCTTTCTCCCTCATGGCCTTAGTCATCGGAACCTTCGGAGTCTTCAACAACCTCCTCATTAGTTTTCTCGAACGCCGACGTCCGCTGGCGGTTTTACGGTCCATTGGCATGAGCAAAGCGCAGAGCATAACCATGTTTTTTTTAGAATCCCTAACCGGCGGACTAATCGGAGGGGGCATCGGCCTTCTTTCAGGGTATTGCCTCCTCCGCATCGTTCCTTTAGTGATCAAAGCTCTCGCCACTGACATTCCCATTCATCATTCGCTTTCTCTCTTTCTCTCCTCACTACTGGCTGGAGTACTCATCAATATTATCGCCACCACCGGTCCGGCGCTGAAATCCTCCAAACTCAGTATTGTGGAGGCTATTAAATACGAATAACATCACCCGGAACCGCGCTTCCGGGTGACGGTAGGCTGAAAGCAGGTGATTAATATGTCCCCAATTATTGAAACGGAAAAGCTATATAAGACGTTTACCTTGGGGGAATTAAGAATAGAGGTATTAAAAGATATCAACCTCGTCATCGAGGAAGGAGAGTTTGTCTCAATTATGGGTCCGTCCGGTTCCGGTAAGAGCACCCTCCTTTACCTCCTCGGTGGATTAGATAAACCGACCTCCGGCCGAGTCCGCTTTAGAAATAAGGAATTGGCGGTCATGACAGACCGGGAGGAAAGTATCCTACGCCGACGGCATTTTGGCTTTGTTTTTCAATTTTATAACCTTATTCCCAACCTGAATGTAGAGGAGAATATCTTACTCCCGGTCTTACTAGACGGTAAACGTCTCAAGTCCTACCGGGATAAGCTGGACGAGATCCTGGAAACTGTAGGGCTGGCCGGACACCGCCGCCATACGCCCAGAGAATTATCGGGCGGCCAACAACAACGGGTGGCCATCGCCCGCGCCTTAATCAACGATCCCGATCTAATCCTGGCCGATGAGCCCATCGGTAATCTGGATTCCAAAACCGGTATGGAGGTGATGGCCCTTTTACAACGGATCAATCTGGAAAAGGGAAAGACCATCGTCCAGGTTACACACTCCCGGGAGGCCGCCTCCTACGGCCAGAGGATAATTAATGTACGTGACGGAAAGGTGTGGGAATAATGAAAAAATCAGTTTTGATCTTCCTCCTTTGTCTACTGGGACTGGCCGGATTCTGTCTCTTGGCGACCGGATGCGCCAAAGAACAGACGAAAGGGGCTCTCGCTCAAACGGAAACAGACCAGCATCAACCGGAACAGCCGGTAGAAAGGCCAAGCATTGAAGCTTTCGGAGTAGTGAAAGGCACTGAAGCAATGAGTGTGAACTTTGACTTTTCCGCTAGGGTGAAAGAGATATACGTAAAGGTTGGACAGAGAGTAACCCTGGGTGAACCCTTACTCTCCCTGGATGTGGACGTCCATCGCGCTGAAATCCTCAATACTGAATATGAACTGAACCTGGCCCGCTTTGAATTGAGAAAAGAAGAAATCGCTCTCCAGCAATTAAGAGAAGAAATCGCCGAAAAGGAGCAGCGTCTGGCCGAAAATACCGACTATGAGATTAAGCGTCTCCTGATGGATTTAGAAAAAACCGAAAGGGAATTGGAGAAGAAACGGCGCCTCTTAGCGAAAGAGGCTATCCCCCGCTCCGAAGTGGAGGATTTAGAGAAGAACCTCTTTGATCTGAAATTATCCCTCGCCCATCTACGCCAAGAAAAAAAAGAGGAGATCGAAGATCTCCGTACTGAGTTAATGCTAAAGTCGGCTCCTTCGGAGACGGCTCCGTTAGAGACGCCGAAACCAGCCTCCTCATACAGCAGTATCCAAATGCAGAGAGCCAAAATTGCCTTATTAGAAGAGAAACTAAATATTTTAAAGAAACAGCTGAACCAGAGTTTTATCCGCAACGACCAGGTCATTTGTAAATTTGAAAACGGTGTGGTCGCAGAGATCAACTACGCCGAAGGTGATTTGTTCTTCATTGAAAAGAAAGCCATGACCATTGTCAACCTGGACAGTCTGGTCATCGAGGCTAATATAGGGGAAGACTTCATTAAAGACGTCAAGATCGGAGCAGACGTCTTAATCAGCCCGGTGGCGGATTACTCTAGATCTTACCGGGGTAAGATTACCCGCCTTTCAGAGCTGGCTGTGGTGGAAAACGGAGAAACCGTCGTTCCGGTAGAGATCTCCTTTGAACAGCACGACCACTTCCTTTTACCCAACTTTAATGTGGATGTGAAGATTTACACCGATTAGCGCATGATCTACGCACAATAATTTCAGTAGATAAAACAATCCCTTTCTGGGCCGGGACGGCGCCTTCTACTAATTCGAAGAGTCGCTCCGCAGCGGTTCTCCCTACTTCATTTATTCGTTGGCTGACTGCGGTAATCTCCGGAGAGAAGACCTCAAACAAGGGATGATCATCAAAAGAGACCAGTGACAGATCGTCCGGGATCTTTATCTTCATTTCCTGAGCGGCCTTGATTACGCCCCACACCAGTTCGGAGCAGGCAGCGAAGATCGCTGTTGTCTCCGGAAACAGTTTTAGAAGATCTTTTGTCTTTTCTTTCGCCGCCTGAATTTGATAAGGGCAATGAAAGATTTGATGCGGAGAAAGCCCCGCCGCCATCATTACCTGACTAAACCCTTGGATCCGCTCTTGAACATAAGGATATTCCAGAGGTCCGGTCAACAAGGCGATCTTCCGGTGGCCCTGATCGAGCAGGTACTCTGTCATCTGACGGGCGCCGCCCCGATTGTCCACATCAACATAGTAAACAGAGTTGTTCGGTGTCTTGCCTACCGTGACGAAGGGGAAATCCATAGTCAATAATTCAGCCAGGTGTTCCTCGCCAAATTGATCGGCGCCGATAATCAACCCATCTGCACAGCGCCTTTTTAAAATTGTCCGGTAGGAGGAGGCCACATCATCCTGAGCCCGGGCTGTGGAGAACAAAAGGTTATAGCCTCTCGCCATCACCTGCTCATTAACGGCGGTAAGCAATGCGGACCAATAGGAACTAGACAAGGAGTAATTGCCTGTGTGGGGAATAATCATACCGATATTATATGAACGCTTGGCTGCCAACCCTCGGGCGGAAATATTCGGTTGATAATCCAGATCCTTAATGAGTTTTAAAATTCGTTGTCTGGTCTCCGCCCCTACTCCGGAGCTACCGTTAATCACCCGGGAAACAGTGCCTTTTGAAACATTAGCCAACTTCGCAAGATCCTTAATGGTAATGGCCATGAGTTCTACCTTCCTTCCCCTCTTGAAACTCGTCTTGCCAGCAAAATTACTCTTTCCAGAGGCATCAGGCACTTTATCCAGCCCTTACTCACAGAGACAGTCCCGATCTCTTTCCCTGCAATCCTCTATTTCTTCGCGTCTTCCTTAATAAAGTCGATCAACTCCTCAACTTGGGCAAAGGCTAAACAAGTTACTGTATCTGCTGCCCCATAATAAATGGCGATTCTACCGGTAGCAGCATCGCACAGAGCGGCGCAAGGAAAGACTACATTCGGCACATCTCCCACATTTTCATAGATCGTTTGTGGAGAAATAATATATGATGAGGTACGGTGGATCACTTTCCAAGGCTCATCTAAGTCAAGCAGAGCGGCGCCGGCGCTATACAGAAAACCATTACAAGAGGTGAGAACTCCGTGGTAGATCAGTAACCATCCTTCGGTGGTCTCAATCGGAGTCGGACCAGCCCCGATCTTCGTTGCTTGCCACCCGGTGGTAGCGCCCATCACATAACGGTGTTTTCCCCAATAACATAAATCAGGGCTTTCACTGTAGAAAAT
>ERZ773359.5638-NODE-5638-length-11826-cov-5.237618_pt1 | contig 11826 bp, 13 predicted proteins | sample MGYA00374955_ERZ773359 | MGnify/ENA primary metagenome ERZ773359 (study PRJEB29098, sample SAMN04486028) | biogas fermenter metagenome | study: EMG produced TPA metagenomics assembly of the Biogas fermentation microbial communities from Germany - Plant 4 DNA1...
AGTTTTTCGATAGCCCCCTTAAGAATTTGTTTTTGCTCTTCTTTTTCAATCTGATTGAATAATTCTTGCGCCTGAGGATCAATTATCAAGTCTAACGGCGAAATATTGCCTTCCATGGAATCTGTGGCTTTAACATCCTCCAGGGATACAAGGGTCATATACTGCCCCTGGAGAAGAAGGGTATTCAATTCTTCTAAAGACATATTTAAATATTGAGCTGTTTCTTCCAAAGAAGGGGTCCGCCCTAAGGAATTTTCTAATTGGGCAATATTTTGGTATAACTGTTTAACCTTCTGCCGAGCGGAGTGCGGTACCCAATCCATTGATCTTAAGCCGTCAATCATAGCCCCTCGAATTCTGAGATTGGCATAAGTTTCGAACTTGACTCCCCTAGAAGGGTCAAATCTCTGAAGGGCATCCAGTAAGCCGAAAACCCCATAACCAAGCAAGTCCTCTTCATCAATATGCGCTGGAAGAGAAATTGCGATTTTACCGGCAATCCGTTTTACTAAAGGCAGGTGCTTTTCAATGTTTTCTTCTGTCCAGACAATACTTTTAGATGCGTTATATTGCTCTCTATACGTCAATCTGTCTCACCCCAACCCATCTTTTTAGCCAATTCAACTTGGGTGTCGGTATCGGGTATACCATCCTTCATTTCTTTATTTATTTGGCCGGGGAAAATATTCTCCTGCTCTTTACGCTCTTGCCTTTCCGGTGCATGTATTTCGCCCAGAATATAATCAATTCTATTCTGTTCTTGCGGGGGATTTTGAGTCACATCCATTATATTCCAGATATGGTGGAGAACTATTCCTAAAAAGTAAATAATGAGAAATCCAATAATAGTTCTAAGGCTAATCACAAGGAAAGAGTATTTATTATAAACGGAAAATAACATAACCAGCATGGCTGTGCCTAAAGCCAGCCAATAAAAAATTCCCTTCCAGGTATGCTCTCCGTACATTAGATCACCTTTTCGCCTTGGTTAATAGTCTTAATAAATAACTCGCCTGTTGCTAAGTCAAAACAAATGGTCCGTCCATATGTACCGCCTACATCGGAAGCTATCAATGGTATTCCTGCTTTTTGAAGCTCCTGTTCCACAGCCTGGGTATTACGCTCACCGATTTTAAGGAGGGATGCTTTGCCGGCAAAAGAGAACATCTGAGCTCCACCTGCCATCTTGGCCTTTAATCTGCCAGCCCGAGCCCCAAGTTTATATAAGTCCGAAAGCATCAATTCCAGGCAAGTATCAGCATATTTGGTTTCTTTCCCTCCGGAATTCTCACTGGAACTGGGAAGCATAATATGGGCCAGGCCACCGATCTGAGACTGTAAGTCATATATACATACCCCAATGCAAGATCCAAGTCCGACTGTCATTAATTTAGCGGGTGTTTTTCCTACCTTGTAATCTGCCATTCCTACTATTATCGTATTGTTCATATTCCAAATACTCCCAATAATTTATCCAGGGCTCCTTCTTCCGGAATAAACAAGAACATTCCCTCATACTCTTCAGAAGCCTCAGAGGCCGATAACTTAGTATTTAAAATCAATACGTTATCATCTACCCGGCCTCCTTCAATCAAAACAGCGTCAATCATGGCGCCAATCATGTCAATGCCTAAAGCCGGTACAGAAATTTGCAGTGTTATACCGGAAAAAGTGGCTAAAGCGGTAACAAAAGAACTAACCATAACATTGCCAAGTTCTTTCAGAGCAGAATGAGCCATTTCGTCTTTCAAAATATCCACGTTGTCCGGCTGTCTCAAAAGTTTTCGAACTATAATTCCGGCACTGTTTTCGTCCAAAACGAACATAGCTTTCCCCGGAGCACCGCCCTCAACTTTCAAAAATAAAACAACTTTTGGCTCATCAAGGCGTCCCAAGGCATCACTTAGCCTATTTAGAGGAACCAACCATACTTTGGGAACAGTCATCTCGATTCTGGTCTGCAGCATACTGGATAAGGATGAGGCAGCGTTTCCGGATCCAATATTGACAATTTCTTTGAGAGCTTCGAGCCTTTCTTCAGATACATTCATCTTAAACAAGCCCCTTCTTCAGCATTTCTCTTTGAATGCTAAAAATGTATTTTATAATTTTATCCCTTGTTCTTTCCGAGATGTCAGTAAAGGCCACTGACACTGAATAAACGTTATCATCTTCTTTGACGGAGCGTATAACAACAGCCGGTATTTCTAACTGAACGGTATCGATAAGCATTTTAATTTTAATTTTTGTTTTAGGGGACAGTTCTTCTGAACATTTCAATAATAGGCCGCCCCCGCTTAAATCTTGAGTAAAGCCCTTCTTTTCTTCACCGTCGTCTTCTTTGCCATCAACTTCTTCATCAACAATTCTATAGGTAAGATCCTGGACAACCGGTACTCGAACATGCTGTCTTCTTTGAATTTTTCTTATTTTTTTTGGCGCCTCAATAAAAAAAGTAGGAATAGGACTGGTTATGCGCTTCACAATAGTGGAAGAAAAAGCATAGGCAGCAGATTCATCGGTAAATATGACTTTAAGCTTGGTTCCTTCCCTTAAAGGGATAAAGTGCCCTTCAACCAGGGGAACACCAATAGAAATGATATTATTTCCTATTTCTTCAATCTTCGTCCGATATTTGCCCTGATATTCGCCTTCTGACACTTCAAGTTCTATAGGCATTCCTTCATAAATTCTATTGCCGTATAACATCTTCTCCTCCCTTTTCTCAAAATAGCTTATGTAATTCTTAACAAGGAAGATATAAACCCTCTTATACCTTTGTTGACAGCCGGAGTTTGAAGATAATTCCTCATAATATTACTCGCTATCCCTTGGATACACTTATAAGCGGGACTGCGAGAATTGGTAAAGCCCACCGGTTTTTGATTCAAAACTGAACGATTAACTAAAGGATCTTTATAAATCCAACCAAGCAAGTTAATAGGCAACCCTAAAAACCTTTTCACTGCTTGCTCCAGCCTCTCATAAGTTTGCTGGGCTTCCAGCTCATTCTCGACCATATTAACCACTACATTAACATTTACTTTGGTCTGCATATTTTTTATGGCTTTGATTAAGCCGTAGGCATCCGTCATAGCCGGAGGCTCGGGAGTTAAAACTACAATAACGTCGTCCGAAGCAGAAATAAAATTGAGCACCGTGTGACCTAAGCCCGCTCCCGTGTCAATCAACAAAATATCAGCCATGTTTTCCAGTCTTCCCATATTTACGAGAACGTTTTCCAATTGTCCCCTATCTAAGTTAGCCAGTTCGCTAATGCCTGAGGCCCCGGGGAAAATCGTTACTCCCCTGACCACGGGATAGAGAATGTCTTCGATTTTTTTCTGTCCGGTAATTAAGTGTCTAATATTATAGTCGGGGATTACACCGAAGGCTACATCTACATTGGCTAATCCTAAATCCCCGTCCAGAATTATTATCTTATATTTATGTTCAGCCAAAGCAAGGGCAAGATTGACAACCAAATTGGTCTTACCTACCCCTCCTTTGCCGCTGCTTACGGCAATAACCCTCATATTATTTAGTTTTACTTTTACTTTGTCTTTTTCTCTCACCAAGCGACGAAGCTTGGTGACTTGATCATACATTTGATCATACATTGGGGTTTACCTCCCCTAGAATACATCTGGCTAGTTTTTGAGGAGTTGCCGCTTCAATATCATCTCAGGTACGTTTTGCCCATTGGTAAAGTAAGCAACCGGCAAATTGGCTCTGACTATTACATCTAGAATTGACCCTGCGGACATACTTTCATCCAGTTTAGTTAGAATCAGGTGAGTAGATAAAGCTTTAAAGCGTTCACAGATCATTATCTGATCAGATAAATTGGTGGTTGCGTTTACTACCAGCATAGTTTGATCAGGCTGGGCCACATTCATAAAGGCTTCCAGTTCGGACATATGCAAGTCATGATAAGGACTGCGACCGGCAGTGTCTATAAACACCAATTCCTTATCCTGATGCCTCTCCAGAGCCTCCTTTAATGCTTCCGGATTCATCACCACTTCTACCGGAACACCTATTATTTCTCCAAAAGTTTTTAATTGTTCTACGGCAGCAACGCGGTAGGTGTCAGCCGTAATCAAAGCAACTTTTTTTTGGTCAATAATACTAAAGCCAGCGGCCAATTTACCAATCGTCGTCGTTTTACCTACCCCTGTAGGGCCCACCAAAGCCACTACTGAAGTCTTATTCTTTGTTGGTTTGATAGTTTCCGTATTACTGCATAACTTCATTACTTGGCTTTGTAGCTTGGCAAATACAAGGGAGGAATCGTTCCATAGATCCTGACGCAAATCTTTAGTCACCAAAGTCATAAGTTCCTCGGCAATTTCCTGGCTTAGACCTCTTTGCCTTAGAAAATTAAGCCATTTTTCTATGGGTTCCGGCATAGCTTCCTGTTTTTTCTCAAAATTGGCAATTTGGCCTTTGATTTCCATCAGTATAGTATGCATTTGTTTGATCTCAGATTTGGTATCATCTAAAAGATTATCGTTCGAGTATTTCTCCTTAACATACTCGTTTTCCTTTTCTTTATATTCCTCATAAGCCTTTTTAATGTAGTCTGTACTGATGGAGTTAAGGGTCGGCATTTCTGCAACAAAAGAATTCTTGACAGGTTTTTCTTCAATCGCCGCCGTGATTTCGACTTTGGTGCGGGCAAAGAAACCCAGAAATCCCCCTTCCTTAATTTGACGGGTCTGCAGAATTACTGCATCCGGTCCCAGTTCCCGCTTTATTCTGCTCATGGCATCACCTATGGTATCACCTGTGAAGCGTTTAACTCTCATTATCCAACACCACCATTCCTAGAGCCTGAATTTCAATACCTTGCACCAATTCATTATAGGAGAGCACGATTAGCTGAGGAATATGGCGCTCAGTCATTCTCTTAAGATTAATCCGGACAACCGGAGCCGCTATAATAATCGGATTATAGCCTTGAACCACAACTTTTTCTACTTGCAAGGAAATATTTTTTAATAATTTTTGCATCACAAGAGGGTCAAGGTTAACATAATTCCCGTATTCGGAAGGACGAAGATTATCTAGGATAAGTTGTTCGATTTGAGGTTCTAAAGTAATAACCGGCAGTCTTTTATTATCAACAAGTAAGGGCTGAAGAATTTGTCTGGCCAGGCTCTGGCGAACATGTTCCGTCAACTTGTCGATGTCTTTAGTCAAAGAAGCGTAATCCGCCAGAGTTTCCAGAATGGTAGGCATGTTCCTGATGGAGACTCTCTCCCGCAGCAGATTAGCTAAAACTTTCTGAATCTGGCCTAAACTAAGCAGGTCGGGAACAAGCTCCTCCACTACTGCCGGTGAGTGTTCTTTGGCGTGGTCTATAAGTTTTTTCACATCTTCCCGGCTTAAGATCTCATGAGCATTGGCTTTAATAATTTCTGTAAGGTGAGTGGCCAAAACAGTAGGCGCATCAACAACGGTATAGCCTGAAAGTTCCGCCTGTTCCCTGTGAGCGGCGTTTATCCACTTGGCGTCAAGCCCAAAAGCCGGTTCTTTGGTTGGTATGCCGGGAATATCTTCATTATCAAGGCCGCCGCTGAAAGCCAAATAATGATCGGCTAAAAGTTCCCCTGAAGCAATATCCGCACCTTTAATTTTTATCACATACTGGTTAGGCTGCAAGTTCATATTGTCTCTAACTCTAATCACCGGCACAATAAAACCCAGTTCTCCGGCCAACTGCCGACGAATAAGCACAATTCTGTCCAGGAGATCTCCCCCCTGACCGGCATCGACCAAAGGAATTAGGGCATAACCGATCTCTATTTCCATATGATCTACGGTCAACATGCTAAATACATTTTCTGTTTTTCTGATTTCTTCAACTTCGCTTTCTCTGGCCGCCGCTATTTGCTGCTGAGCCTCATCCTTTGGTTTTTTCTGCAGAATATAGCCTGCCGTCACCAAAAGCACGGCTATGGTTAATAAGGGGATGGAAGGGAGCCCAAGAACGGCCAGAGCTGCAAGAACCACGGCGGTTACAAATAAAGCCTGGGGGGTTCTGAAAAGTTGTCGAGCTAAATCCTGTCCCAGGTTGGCCTCTGAAGCCGCCCTTGTTACCACCAAGCCTGTGGCTGTGGAAATGAGCAAAGCGGGGATTTGGGTTACCAAGCCATCACCAATGGTTAATAAGGTGTAGGTATGCAGGGCTTGGGTTATAGCCATATCCTTGGTTACCATCCCAATTATAAAGCCGCCGATAATATTTATAAACAGAATTATAATAGCCGCTATGGCGTCGCCTTTAACAAACTTACTGGCCCCGTCCATGGCCCCATAGAAGTCTGCTTCTTGTTGTATTTTCTTTCTCCGGTCCCTGGCCTCTTGTTCAGTAATAATACCAGCATTAAGATCGGCATCGATGCTCATCTGCTTACCGGGCATAGCGTCCAAGGTAAAACGGGCTGCTACTTCGGAAACCCTTTCTGCACCTTTGGTAATTACAATAAATTGCACAACAACCAGAATACAAAAGACAATAAACCCTACAATCGCATTACCTCGAATCACAAATAAGCCAAAAGATTGAATTACCTGACCGGCATGAGCTTCAAGCAAAATGAGTTTCGTGGCGGAAAGGTTTAAGGCCAACCGAAACAAGGTCATGACCAGCAGTAAGGAGGGTAAAACGGAAAACTCCAATGATTCCTTGGTAAAGACCGCTAGCATTAGAATCAGCACAGAACCGGTAATATTCAGAACAATAAGAAAATCCAGCACACGCGCAGGTATGGTTATAACCATAATTACGACAATGCCGACAATGCCTAAAGCTGCCAAAAAATCTGTACTTTTGAGAAGTCTACTGGTTCGGGTATTTGTGGTCATATCTTTTAGGTCTTCCTTTCTGAGGGAATCATAAGGAGTCAGGAGTTATTGTTATTTTTACGCCGTGTAGTACTTTTTCCTCTTGTTAAGCCTATAAACAAAGGCCAGAACTTCAGCCACCGCTTTATATAACTCCGAGGGCACTACCTGCCCCAACTCCACTTGAGAATAAAGGGCCCGGGCTAACGGTTTGTTTTCCATAATCACAATACCATTTTCTTGGGCAATAGCTTTAATTCTCAAAGCCACTTCTCCCTGTCCTTTGGCAACGACGTAGGGAGCGGGATATTTAGACTGATCATATTTCAAAGCTACCGCAAAATGAATGGGGTTAGTGACTACCACATCCGCTTGCTTAAGGTCCTCCATCATTCTACGCATAGCTATCGCTCTCTGACGTTTTCTTATTTGAGCCTTAACTTGAGGATCACCTTCGGATTGCTTAAATTCTTCCTTTATTTCTTCATGGGACATGCGCAAATTTTTCTCATAATCCCACCACTGATAAAGATAATCGGCAATAGCAAGAACAATAAAAGCCAAAGCCACTTTCCAAGCCAGTTCATACAAAAGATTACAGAGAAAAGAAAGAGATTGGGCTACAGTATAAGCCTGCAGGGCGGGAAAGACATCTATATTTTTCCTGATTATCGAATACAAAAAATAACCGATAATTAAAACTTTGAAAATGGCCTTAACCAGTTGTACCAAACCTCTAAGGCCAAACATTCTTTTCAAGCCTTGCAGCGGGTTAATTCTTGATAATTGAGGTTTAAGCGGATGAAAGGTTAAAAGAGCGCCTACTTGCAGGAAATTAACGGCAACGGCTAAAACAATTGCTACTGCAAACAGCGGTCCTAAAATAAAAAGCAACTGCGAGAAAATTTCCAGGGAAGCTTTCCCAACAGATTTTACATTCCAATCCGTAGGATAAGCAACAAAATAGCGGAACAGTTCCCCTGCTCTCCAAAATATAGTGGGCAATAAAAACTTAAGTACCCCCACAAAAGCCAGGAGCATCACAGCAGAACTTAATTCCTGACTTTTTAGGACCTGACCTTTCTTGCGCGCATCTCGTCTTCTTTTAGGGGTTGCCGGAAATCTTTTGTCAGCTATCCTCCCCACCCCCTTAAGAGTTCAAAAACCCATTGCATGGTAAGATTAAAGATATGCGTTACGGTGTCTCCGAAAAAAGGAATCATAAATAAAAATAAAGTCAAGCCGAAAATTATTTTCACAGGGAAGATTACAGAAAACATGTTTAATTGCGGTACAATCTTAGACAAAAGTCCAACCCCGATATCAGCCAAAACCACCGCTCCGTACACCGGTAGAGCGATTTGCACGGATAGAGCTATGACTTTAGAGGTAATATCGATGAAAAATGGCACACTATTAGGAACGGTTAAAGGATTGAGGGGTAAATACTCATAGCTTTTAACCAAAGCAGCAATGATAAAATGATGAGCATTGGTTGCTAAGAGAATCATGGTGGTTAATACCATCAGAAAATTTCCTGTCATCGGACTTTGCATCCCATGAATGGGATCAATGGTATTAGCCATAATAAAACCTAACTGGAAATCCAGCATTCGTCCCGCACCCTGCATGACAACTGAAATCAAGTTGATAATAAACCCCATAACCAAGCCCACTAAAATTTCTTTAATAAATAGGCCGACATACGGGAAAAAATCCTGCGGTATGACCGGAGAGCTTGTCGCCAATAAAGGATAAACAACCACTGTCATACTCATTGCCAGTCCCAGTTTTACCATACCCGGAACTCCTCTGGCACCGAAGACAGGAGCAATCATTACCATCCCGGCCCAACGGGAAAAAATTAGTAAGAATAAAGATAGATTCCAATGAAGAAGTTCAGCTAAACCCAATTTTCCTCCTTCTGTCTATTCCCGAACATCTTTTAATTCAGGACAAAGGAAGGTAGTTCGGTAAACAGGTTTATTGTATAAGTAGTCATAATTTTTACCATCCAAGGGCCAAGGAATACCAGCACGAGGGCAATAGCCAATAGTTTAGGAATAAAAGACAATGTTTGTTCCTGAATTTGGGTCATGGCCTGAAAGACACTGACAAGCAAGCCGACCAGTAGGCTAACGGCCAAGACCGGACCTCCCACAAGAATTGCAGTTGCGATTGCTTCTCTAGCCATAAAGAGTATTTGATTTTCGGACACATCAGCATACCTCGCTTTACTAGATAGGTGCGTTACTTTTGGATAAATCAGAGAGCAGTTCATCTAAAACTCGTAACCACCGATTGCACTACCAGCGACCAACCATCTACCAGTACAAAAAGCAGGATCTTGAAAGGCAAAGAAATCATCATAGGCGGAAGCATCATCATGCCCATAGACATTAAGGTACTGGCCACAATCATATCAATAATCATAAAAGGTATAAAAATTGCAAAACCTATTTGGAAAGCAGTCTTTAATTCACTGACCACAAAAGCAGGGATTAAGACATAGGTTGGGATATCGCCGTAAGTTCTTGGTTGTTCTATTTTAGAGATGTTAACAAATAATTCAAGGTCCTTTTCTCTTGTTTGCTTAAACATAAATGCCCTCAGCGGTTGCTCGGCAGCGGTTAGGGCTTCCTCGTGCGTAATTTCATTATTGATATAGGGTTGGAGGGCATTTGTATTGATTTCTGAAAAAGTAGGCATCATGACAAAAAAGGTAAGTAATAAGGACAAACCTATAACTAGCAGAGCCGGCGGTAGCTGCTGGGTACCCAAAGCATTGCGAACAAAGGACAAAACCACCACAATCCGGGTGAAAGAAGTCATTAGGACCAAAATTGAAGGGGCCAGGGAAAGCACTGTGAGAAGTAAAAAGATTTGAACTACGGAACTGGTCTGTCCAAAATCAAGTGCAATATTCATTCATTAACCTCCTCAAGCAAGCGATCCAGTTCGGTAGCAAATGAATCCTTTCTCTTCCTTTTTCTTACTTTTCTCCAAATTACATTCATCAACCGGTCCATCTTTTCCTGAGGCTCCCGGGCAATCTCTTCTAAAATTTCTGCTACGATTTCAGGATCGTTTATTTCCGCCACTTTGGTAATATGGTGGTCGGTTCCCCCTAAGACTTGAATTTTCCCGGCAATTTCCACTAAATACAGGGTTTGTTGTCCATGCAAAACCTGACGGTCCAGAACTCTAACCCAAGGCGAGTCTATATTACGAACGGCAAAGCGATTTACTCTTTTTATCAGCCAGAGGGCAACCACAAGAATAATCAGAAAGACTACGATTGTACCGATTAGACCGGTCCAGGAAGTTGTTGCCTCCGGAGTAACTACAGCACCGGAACCACCTAAATTATACGGTTGGTTTTCTATATTGCCCTGCATAGCTATTTCAAAGCCTTAGAAACTGCTTCCAAAACCCTTTCGGCTTGGAAAGGTTTGACAATAAAATCCTTAGCCCCTGATTGAATAGCTTCGATAACCATGGCTTGCTGTCCCATAGCGCTGCACATAATAATTCGAGCTTGGGGATCCCTGGCCCTTATTTCTTTAACCGCCTGCAGTCCGTCCATTTCCGGCATCGTAATATCCATAACAGTAATGTCCGGTTTTAACTCCATATATTTATCAATAGCAACAATACCATTTTCTGCTTCCCCGATGATATTATAGCCGTTGTTAGAAAGGATATCCTTAAGCATCATGCGCATAAAAGCTGCATCGTCTACCAACATTACAGTATTTCCCACTTTTTTTCCCCCTTTAATAAATATCTTACTTAATTTAAAGTATCAATACGATTGGCAGGACTAACTATTTCGGTAATGCGGATGCCGAAAGTCTCATTTATGACTACTACTTCACACTTGGCAATTAGCTTACCATTGACAAACATATCCACTGGCTCTCCTGCTAAACGATCGAGCTCCACAACTGAACCGGGGCCAAGTTCCAGAATTTCTTTGATTGTTTTGGACGCTTTCCCCAATTCAACATTTACCTGAAGCGGAACGTCAGCTATCAGTCCCAAATTATGGGCCATAGAAGAAGTTTCCTCGGGAGTTAATTGAGCAAACTGGGCCGGTTCTACATAGGTCGCCTGAGGCTTTTGGTTGGAACTACCAAACGCCTGGCCCGAAGAAGGCATGGATGACATATAATTATTTGTTTGGGATTCCCAGTTATACCCCGAAGGCGCTGGAGGCGCTGGAGGCGCTTGAGGCATTGGAGGCGTAGGAGGTGTTGGAGATGGCGAAAATGTTGGAGGCGTTGGAGCCATTGAAGATGGCGAAGATGCCGGAGGTGTTGGAGGCGTTGAAGGCTCCGGCGAAGGCGAAGATGTTGGAGATGTTGGAAATGTTGGAGATTCTGAAGGTTCCTGAAGCGAAGCCTGCCCCGATGAAGTTGAAGAGGGCGAAGTTGTTGACATCCCTCCCATAAGCTTGGCCACCATATCCTTAGCAACCGGCATTGGAATGACCTGAAGCAGTATGCTGTCCAGAATACCTTCAATAGTTAGTTTAAATGAAATTCGAACCAAATTATCTTTGGCATTTAGGATCTTATTTAGTTGAGATTCTTCATCATGAACATCAGAGAGAATTACGGTTGGCGGAGTAATGTCTATTACCGAATTGAATACAGTTGACATCGAGGTAGCCGCCGAACCCATCATTTGGTTCATGGCTTCGGAAATACCGCTTATATGAATTTCATCCAGCTCAGTACTGGGATTCTTACCGGTCCCTCCCATCATTAAGTCCACAATAACCGACCCATCCTCCCGGGAAAGGACTAACATATTCGATCCCTCAAGTACTCTTTTATACCTGACATCAATAAGAACATGGGGAACGGGATAATCTTTAATAATCTGTTTAGTGTCGGTTATATCAACAACGGGCGACGTAATTTCTACCCTCTTCCCGACTAATTGCGATAAAGTTGTGGCTGCCGTTCC
>ERZ773359.5653-NODE-5653-length-11794-cov-6.669222_pt1 | contig 11794 bp, 10 predicted proteins | sample MGYA00374955_ERZ773359 | MGnify/ENA primary metagenome ERZ773359 (study PRJEB29098, sample SAMN04486028) | biogas fermenter metagenome | study: EMG produced TPA metagenomics assembly of the Biogas fermentation microbial communities from Germany - Plant 4 DNA1...
AGGAAGTTTATCAATTATTTCTTTATAAAGTGAATGCCATATTTGTGTAGCGTTTTTAAGCTCACTCCAATTTACTAAACCGATTATATCTGCCCCCATATATAATTCAGTAATTTTATCTATGCTTAATACGTCTTTTATTTTCTCCCATGTAATATTGTCGGCTGCAGTCATGTCTGCGAGCATAATTTTACCGTCATCAAATTCCAAGGCAGTACAAATATTGGTTTCACCAATGCTGTGAAGTTTGCAGTTTTTCATGGAGTTAAAAATAGGATTAATGAATGCAGTTCCGAACGTCCCTATACAATCGGTCCGAATGCCAATTGAACCAAGGCTGTTTGACAGAATTGCCATATTCCCCCCTATTTTTTCACTTTCTCTTTTTATTGAAATCACACCGCTTAATCCTTTTTTTGATGAAATGTAATCTCCAAACTCTTCGATCGTTCTGAAATATTCATTTTCATTTCTGGTCTTGTGTTTGATCGGTCTGGAAATATAGTCAATAACAGCATCGAAGCCTACAACAGCCCTATAATTTTTAAGATCTATATGTCTGATTTTTTCAATTGCACTATTAATGATATCCAAAATATTCCCCCTAAATATACTTATTTTGCCTTGTTTAATAGTTCTTATATTCGATCAGTATATTTATTCAGTTTTTGTTTAATATTTATTTCAATAATTATTTTAATATTTAAAATAATTATTGTCAATATTATCATCAGTTTTTTATCAGTTTAAATCATACGATAAACACTTATATTTTTTACCGGGACTTTTCACGAATTATGAATGCCGCAGCGAGCATTCGTTCCCTGCCCGCTGAAGGACTGTTGACTATCTCACCTTCTATAATCATTTCGGAGGAAGCACCGCCATCCAAAAAAGCCGCATCCCTTACATTAAGAGCCAGAAGCTCATTTGCAAGCTCTTTGCCTGTAAGCCCGTCGCTCAAGCCTTTTTGGCGGCCATCGGCCACAACAAAAATCAATTTCCCGTCATCTTTTATGCCCACTGCTGTGCGCGGCGTCCTTATCTTAAGAGTGCCCACCCATCCATCGGCATCAGGTACCACTATTTCCCCATTCCTTAATATCCAGCTTCCGCACTCATATGCCCAGTCAATTCCTTCAATGACTTCATGACCTGCAATGATCTCATAAAATATTTCCAGATTCATCTCCGGTTCAACTGCTTCAAGACGTTTCTGCGCATACTCACCAATTCCACTTATTAAAAACCCGTCCTTCGGTATATCAAAAGAATCGCTGCTCATAGTAAGACCCCGGACCTCGCCCGAAGATACAACTGCATTTAAATGGGGCTGACGTATTCTGTTTTGAGAACCATAGGAAGGAGTAAAGACATATAGCCCCTCGATTTTTGGATATTGATTAAAATAAAAGCTGTCCAGCTTCACAGAGCCATCTATCCAAATCCGGGTTTCAGCATCTTCAAAGAAAAACTCTTCTCCCCTTTTAAAAAGTACCGGATACTGTCCTGTTCCCGGAACAAAAAGCTCATCATCAATGTAATACATACCGCCCAAAAGACCGTTGGAATGCGAAAAACCTCCATTAACAGCAACTCTTGCTTCCCATTTTTCACTTATTTCACTTAAAAAAGCATAACCGAATAAAGTAGCATGGGAACTTACCGGTAGTACTTCAACCCGGGGATTGGCAGGATCAATCTCCAGTACATGCATTGAAAGATCAAAGCCCGGTTCATTTTTTACGACGGTATAGTATTTATACAAAGGCTCTTGAATATCCGGAGATGGAGAAGGAGTTAAAGTCTCCAAATCCGGAGCCTTATTTTCCTCGTCAGAAGACAAATGCCCGTCAGCAGGCGTTTTTTCAACTGCGTCAGGGCATAATATCAGCACAATTATCGAACTAATAAATAAAATCAGTAACAGCCATTTACTCTTCAACCGGGTCAACTCCGTCCGTTTCCCCATCAAAATTATTAGTATTTTCAGTTTCTGTTATCTCACCTGATTGGGTATTATACATTCTGTCCAATTTTGAGCTTAAATGTTTATACATCATATCGGACAGTCCCACACCCCTGTTACTGGCTTGTTGCATCAAGGTTTCATCCAGCATATCCTCGAATATGGACCGGGCATTGCTTTTTTCTATCAGCCCGCCTTCGGGGACGGTTGCCTTCATCTGCTTAAAAAGCATCTGGAGCATTAAAGCTTCAAACTGATCACAAGCCTCTTTGAGCTTTTTCTTGTCATTTTCATCATAAGCCTTTTTTAAAACACTTTCAAATGATGTTTCATCTATTTTTGCCTTTGAACTGGAAATGGTATCCAAGGGATTGATGTAACCCAGACCATTTACTGTCATGTCCTATCTTTCCTTTTATATTATACTATTACCGTCTGATATTATTCGCAATCTGCAACATCTCATCAGATGTCACTATGGCCTTTGAGTTGAGCTCATAAGCCCGCTGTGCAGTTATTAGCCTTACCATCTCTTCAACTATCTGCACGTTTGAAGATTCCAAAAATCCTGTTCTGACTATACTGGGATTTTCGGTATCTATATTTAAAATCGGCTCGCCTGTGGCAGTATTGCTTCTGTATAAGTTACCTCCCACAGCTTCCAAACCCATGGGGTTATCAAACTTGAATATTCCTATAGACTGGCCTGTAGGAAGTGAAATATCAGTTTCAGGATCCCTGTATGTAATTTCTCCCGATGGCTGGATGTCATAGTCCTCCATATCACCGTCAAAGAAAATTTCAAAGCCGTCCTGATCCAGAACAGGATATCCCTTTGAAGTCGCCAGCATTTTACCAAATTCAGTCATGGATACTTTAAAGCTTCCGTCACGGGTATAGTATATATTTCCGTCAGGACCTCTGACTGCGAAAAATCCATCTCCCTGTATAGCCATATCCAGCTTGTTTCCGGTCTGTTCCAGATTACCCGCAGTAAAATCCCGTGAAGTTGCTCTGGCCACGACACCATGCCCTACCTGCAGATTGACAGGTCTTTGTGCATCCACTCCTGAATATGCGTTCTGCATGGTTACATACAAAAGGTCCTCGAACTCGGCCTTTTCTTTTTTATATGCAGTTGTCGAAACATTCGCCAGATTGTTGGATATTGTGTCAATGTTAAATTGCATTGCTTTCATTCCTGAAGCTGCAGTCCACATTGATCTCATCATAATTTACTCGCCCTCTTTTATATTTTTTTATTGGATTTCAGCTATATTTAAAGTCTTCCTACCTCATTTACTGCCTTTTCAAGGGTTGAATCCTGGTATTGAATCATTTTCTGGTTGGACTCATATGCCCTTAAAACATTAATCATATCCACCATTTCATAAACTGAATTAACATTCGAACGTTCTACAAATCCCTGCTGTAAAGTACCCTCAAATACGCCGTCAACACTTGCCTCTGTGGCAGTAAGCAGATTATAGCCAAATTTTCTGAGAGATTCAGGGTTTTCAAACTTACGTATTCTAAGTACATCAACGGTAACACCGTTTTGAATAACCTCTCCATTCTCGCTGATTACAAATTCTGAGCCTTCCAGAACAATGGCACCGTTAATACCCATAACAGTATGCCCATCCCTGGTCACAAGCCTTCCTGCCGCATCCAGTTTAAAAGAACCATCCCGGGTATAATACTCACGAAAGACATTGTTCTCATCAGGAACTGCAACACAGAAAAACGCGCCGTCATCGCCGTTTATAGCCACGTCTGTACTTAAACCCGTATTCTCAAGAGTTCCCTGGGTATAATCAGTGTGGATTTGTGCTATATCATTGTAAAGAGCCATTTCTCCGACGTTGGCCGGTCTGCCTGAAGGGACATTGCCAGCATCAAAAAAGCGTTTTACCAGTACTTCCGAAAACTCTTCGAATACCACTGTATCTTTTTTAAAGCCATTTGTATTGACATTTGCCATATTATTTGCAACGACATCCATCTTCCGGTTCAGTGTCAGCATACTGTATCCTGATGTGTAAAGACCTCTGATCATAAATACGGCTCCTTTTTATTCTGAGTTCTCAAACTATATATCGGCTTCAATTTATACAAACATTAGAGTTTATTTAAGCACAAAAAAAATAAAGGTCGATGCCTCAATAAAGTTCAGACATGCTGTCAGATCTTCTTGCTGTCATCGCAGTAAGTTGCAAATACCGGACATACAACATTCAACTGCACTTGCGGGAAAATCAGGATCTGAACACCATGTTTAGAGACAGTACCTTTATTTGTTTAATTCCGACTGGACAGGGAACCGAATCCTATAATTTCCCTGTCACATGTTAATCTTTATACCATATATCGTGAATCTTCCGTGAAGTAGCTTGATTTCAGCAAATCAAGATGATCCAGGGTTTTACCCGTGCCTATTGCCACACAGGAGACCGCATCGTCAGCAATTATGACATTTATACCTGTTTTTTGTTCAATAAGCTTGTCCATACCATAAACAAGGCTTCCACCGCCGGTCATCACTATACCCCTGTCACTTATATCTGCTGCAAGCTCAGGCGGAGTTCTTTCAAGTACCGAATGAACAGCCTCTATAATACTTGAAACAGGCTCTTCTAAAGCTTCCATGCATTCTGAGGACGTAATGGTTATTGTTTTGGGAAGTCCTGAGACCAGGTTCCTTCCTCTTACATCCATGCTTACTTCCTCTTTTCTTGGGTATACAGTTCCTATATTTATCTTTAAATCCTCAGCAGTTCTTTCACCAATCATCACATTATGCTTTTTGCGCATATAGCGGATAATCGCTTCATCGAATTTATCACCGGCAACTTTGATAGATGAGCTTACTACAATGCCGCCTAAAGAAATAACAGCAATATCGGTAGTGCCACCGCCAATATCCACTACCATGCTTCCACAGGCCTTGGTTATGTCAATACCGGCACCAATAGCTGCGGCAATGGGCTCTTCAATGAGATATGTCTTCCTTGCACCAGCCTGGATTGCTGCATCTTCCACAGCTCTTTTCTCAACTTCGGTTACGCCTGACGGAACACAAATCATAACCCGAGGTTTAAACAGCTTAAAGAAGCTCTTGGAATATACCTTGTTTATAAAATGCTTGAGCATCTTTTCTGTAAAATGGTAATCTGAAATTACTCCATCTTTTAATGGACGAATAGCAACAATATTCCCCGGGGTTCTCCCAAGCATCCTGCGGGCTTCTTCGCCTACGGCCAGTATTCTCTCAGTATTTTTGTCAATAGCCACCACTGATGGCTCCTGAAGCACAATCCCCTTGCCTTTTACATATACAAGAACTGATGCTGTTCCCAGGTCAATACCAATATCCAATCCAAGACCCAATATCTACAACTCCTTTATACATTTATCAATTGTATACATTTTTAATCTTATCAATATATTTCCCATATATCAATAGGAAATAAGGAATATTAAGGTATTTTATCCATATGCAAAAAGTCGGTGCTACCCGACTTTTCTGCTATTTTCCTTACAATATTTCATCCTCGTTGCTTCGCCACCGCGGATATGACGTTCCGCTTTGTTCTGTTCCAGTATTCTCTTTACCTGAAGTGCCATTGACGGATCAAGTTTTGCCAGTCTTTCGGTTACATCTTTGTGCACGGTACTTTTACTTATTCCAAAAGTCTGCGCAGCCGCTCTTACAGTAGACCTGTTCTCAATAATGAAGCTCCCAAGCTCCAAGGCGCGTTCCTGAATGTAATGCCTCATACGCCAGCCTCCCGCACAGCGCCTTTAAAGGCTTGATGTCCCGATATTATCTATATGTAAGAATCCGGAAGGCTATTACCCTTGAAGCAAAGTTTTATTTCCTGCTTCAAATTTCGCTTTATATTACAGGTTTCAACTTTTATCGGCAGCAATCAGACCTATATACTACTTACTGTATCTTAAACTTCTTAATGGCTTCCTGAAGCTCCTGAGCAGCTGCATTAAGCTGCTGTGCATAGGCTGAAAGCTCTTCTATACTTGAAAGCTGTTCTTGTGTTGAAGCTGAAACTTCCTCGGTTGAAGCGGCAATCTCCTCAGATACTGCTGAAATATTCTGGATTGATATAACCGCGTCATCCTTGTAGTTGTTCATATCTTCAACGCCTGCGGTAACCTCTCCGACCTTTTCAACAAGAGCTTCCATAGAAGCAGATATCTTTTTAAATGCTTCCATAGTGTTTGCAACCGCAGCATTCTGCGATTTAATAATATCCTCAGTGGATAACGCTCTTTCAACAGCAACCTTGGTCTGGTTCTGATTGGCCTGAATAATTTTGCTTATTTCTTTTGTAGCCATTGCAGACTGCTCTGCAAGTTTTCTGATTTCATCAGCAACAACGGCAAAACCGCGACCTGAATCCCCTGCCCTTGCAGCCTCTATTGCGGCATTTAATGCCAGCAGGTTTGTTTGGTCTGCTATGCCATCTATAACTTTTACGATGTTGCCAATATCCTTTGAGTTTTTGTCAAGGGACTGAATATCCTCAATAATTGATCTGGTGGTCTGGGTTGTCTCCATGGCCTTACTTTCAAGATCGGCTATCAGGTCAACCCCTTGCTTGGTCTGATTAATAGTCTCACCGGTATAGACTTTTATAGATTCTACAAATTCAGAAACTGCGTTTATCTTGGTTGCAAGATCCCTCATTTTGGTGGAGCCCTGTTCGGCATCAGAAGCCTGGGCTGTAGCACCCTTTGAAATCTCCTCAACAGCCCTTGCAACTTCATGCGAGACAAGTGCTACATCTTTTGAAGTAGCAGCAACCGTACCAGCGGAAGTTATTACAGATTGTGCAGTTCCTGCTGCGCCTACAATAAGCTCATGCATTTTTTCAATCATCATATTGAAATTTTGAGCAAGAATTCCCAGCTCGTCCTTTCTTTTGGCTTCTAACTGTACTGTAAAGTCGCCTTCAGCAGCTTGCTGGAGTATTTTGATGATTCTTGAAATAGCCTTGCCCATGCTGATTGCCAAAAACAGTCCCATGGTCACAGCAAATACGGCCGCTACAACAGTGGCAGCTACAGTTATGCCATGTATTCTGGCAGCGCGCTCTGTAAAGTTAGCTGTGGGTACAAGACCGACAAGCGAAAGACCTGTCTTTCCTATATCTGAATATAATATAAGATGTTCGGAATCTTTGAATGTGTCAATGAAAGATCCTTCGGCTTCTTCACTTTCGAAGATACTGGAGGAGAAAGACGCATTAACCAGCTTGCTTTCCTCGTCTGCTTCGTCCAATGGAACACTGTCTCCATCTGTCATTTCGTAGCCAATATCCCGCATATCAGGAGTAATCAGATGAAGCTGACTTCCGTTGCCGAGATCTATTCCTTCAAGGGCTTCAGCGATGAAGGAATTTTTAAGATCAATAATCAAAAGACCGACAACTTCGCTTCCATACATGCTTTTTAATCCGCGGACATGCGAAAGCCTGTATGTTTCTGCATTCTTGTAGGCATTATTTGTAAGCTCATCTATATCGGTATGGTAACCTACCCAAAAGCCTTCTCCGCCTTTTGCCACTGCCTTTTTAAATGTGTCTGTCTTGGTGATCTCTTCAAAAGCATCAAGTCCCAAGGAACTGTTTCCTGTAAAAAATGATCTGTTATTGTCGAGTATTACAGATATCTGATCTATGTCGTCGTGACTGAATGCATAATTGTTTAAATTGGTGCTTATTTTATTTCTCAGTTCAATAGTTTCAATGGTATATTCTTTACCAACATTGGTCAGATAGCTCTGAAAATCCTTATCAATCATCAATTGGAGAGCTAAATCATTTATCCTGCCCAAAGAAGCACCCAGGTATTTATTTACCTGTTTTACTATTTCTAATGTAGCTTCTGAGGCTGTTTCGGTAATCGAGTTGGCAGCACTGTTATAAGATAGATAACCCAATAATACTATCGGTATTACGGTAGCTATAAATCCGCATACAAGCTTTGTACGGATACTATGAAATGACTTGGAAAATCCTTTTAGTTGCCCTTTTTTCTTAATTTTTAGTCTTTTTTGTGGTTTTTCTTTCTTTTTCATTAATAGCCTGCTAAAATCCAGCTTTCTCACATGAAATGCCCCCTTATGCCAACAATCCTATCATCTAATTTTCATTATATATTCTGCTTATATAATTGTCAAAGACTGCCATCGAATTTTGTCAAAAAAAATTGTAAAAACAATTAAAAGAGAGGCAAAGTTTGCCTCTCTTCATATATAATTATGTGTTCTTATTGCTTCCGGGTCGATTTATTCTTTGGGAAAATCTATATAATCTGACGGGTCTACAAGCTTATTTTCCTTATACAATTCAAAGTGCAGGTGGGTGGGTTCAGCACTCTCGAATATTGCAGTTGCACCTACTGATCCTATAGGATCCCCCTGTTTGACTTCCTGACCGACCTGCATGGTCTTGTCACTTGCAAGATTGGCATACAGGGATTTATAGCCGTTTTTGTGGTCAATCACTATGGTAAACCCAAATCTGGGATCGTTTTTGATTTCCAGTACAACACCGTCACCTACAGCACGTACCACCTCTCCCCGGGGTGCTGCAATATCCACTCCGCTATGTGTACGCCATTCATTAAAGGTGGGTGAGAAAACGAGTTTATCCATAGAATACTCGGATTGGATAGGTCCATCCACAGGAGCTATGAATGCAGGTCTTACTATAGCCAGTACCACATCTTCTGTAGCAGAGTTATTATCCAGAGCTTTGCCGGTACTGGCGGATGTTTCCTGTGACTTTTCTTCCTGCTGAGGTTTGGGATCAGGTTTAGGGTCACTTTGAGCCAATTGTTCATTGGGCTCTGAAACATCTTCCAAAGAAGCCTCATCATCAATAATCTCATCAAGTTCGGCATCTTCTATTCCTACATATGGACCTTCATCAGCATAATCAGAGCCTGTATTATCCCAGATTGAACCTATAAACGGATCCTCATCCTCTACACCAGGCTTTTCAAGATCTATTTGACCAATGATGTTATCATTACCAGGCAAGTTTTCCTGTGCCTGATCAGGTTCGGGATCTGTAAGTATCTGATTGGTTGAAAAGTAAACAGCACCCGCAGCCAGAACACATAATCCCACTACTATTGCAATATAAAAACCGCTCTCCTTAAAAAACCCCTTGAGTTTTTTTCCAAAAGTATTATCATCTTTAAAACTTCCTTTGTTATTCACAGTTTCCACCTCCGTTTTGTATTATTGCCAACGGAAGGTGATTTATACTTTATTGTTTTATTTCTTCAACCATAATTCCTGTGTAATAATATTCCAAAATCTCATTGAATTTATATCCGCTTTTTCCCAGAACATCCGCCCCGCACTGGCTCATTCCAACACCGTGTCCAAAGCCTCTTGTGACGATTTCAACAGTATCGTCATCAGGAAAATATATTTCGAGATTTGTTGACCTTAAATCCAGCAGTTCACGAAACTCTGGGCCTGTCATAACAATATCCCCAATTCTTATTTCTTCCACTCTTCCACTTGCACTATACGACATTATTTCTATATCCTTTTCAAAATACAGCTCCACTTCATCTTCTGAATATTTTTGAGCTAATTTTTCTTTAATTTCATCCCATTTAAAACTCACTTTTGTTTCATATTGTGAATACTGGCTTTCATCAACGCTGTATACGCTCTTTAAATACGGCACTTTTCCTGATACCGCCCAGACTGCCTCAATATCTTCCGTAACACCACCACTGTTGGCATGATAAAGGGGGTTAATTAATATTCCGTCATAGGTCATAACAATATTCTCTGTATCTTTACAGGCCCTTTTTATCTTTTCATAGGCATATTCATCATGGTAGAGCTGAAGATACCTTTCCTTTGAAATCCATGCCTGGCAGTGCCCCGGATCAGTACAGACATGGGCTCCATAATGTTCTTCTGAAGAGCCATATAGACCCTTCATCCGGCTTAAAGCAAATGTCCTTGCAGCAACTGCCTGAGCCTTCAAGGCCTCCTCGTGAAAAGAAGCGGGCATCTCGGCAGCGACAACATCTACAACATACTCTTCCAGTTCAAATAACTCTACCATCGACTTGGAAGGATTGTAGACCGCAATTTCAATAACCTGACCGGGCGTGTTATCATGTTCTTCAATTTTGGTAATGGGCTCTTTAATATCAACTCTTTCCTTTTCTATGGGCGGGATTATTAATATAAGTAATAAAAGAGGAAGAATATATAGAAATATATCCTTTATGCTCAGCATCCTGAACCAGGTGACAGATTTATTAAAGCCGGCATACCCTGCCCTGTTTATACGCATGTTCAATCGGCCCATACGCGAATTTAAACTGCTATTACGGGTATTTGAACTGCTGCCCATATCTGACCTGTTTACTATACGCCTGAAAATATCATATATTCCGTCCAGCATAATAGATTCTATGTGAGAAAACAAAATATAATACCGGAATTAATCCACTATATTTGGTAAAATAAAATTGCTTTCATATACTCTGGATGTCCGGAACAGAGCACTGAAAGAAAGCATTAAAATATAGAAAAGGTAAAGGTTGAGATGTATGGAAAATCCCTTTATGATCGAAGCTATTAAAGAAGCCTGTAAAGCTTTGGAAATAGGTGAGGTTCCCGTAGGTGCCATTATAGTGAGGGATAACAAAATAATTTCCCGGGCACATAATCTCAGGGAGACAGAAAACCAGGCTACCTATCATGCCGAGATATTATGCATTGAAGAGGCATGCAGACTGCTCAGCACATGGCGGCTTAATGACTGCGACCTTTATGTCACTCTTGAACCATGCCCCATGTGTGCCGGAGCCATCATTAACTCACGGATAAGATCAGTATATTTTGGTGCTTACGACTCTAAGGGAGGTGCCTGCGGTTCTGTGATCGACCTGTTCCGGGAAGGGAACTTCAATCATTCCCCCATAGTCTATGCAGGTATCATGGAGGAAGCCTGCGAAAAACCGCTTAAAGAATTTTTCAGAAATCTCAGATAAGCGTGAGATAGGCGGGACAGGGGTAATCAGCCAGGGACAGTCTAAGACAGGGCCGGTTCCCTGTCCTGCCCCTGTCCTGTATCTGTACAGGACGAAAATTTCAAAATCCCTGCAGAACTGAATGAATTACAAAAACTATACTGTTGCTAAAAATAAAGGGATGCCTTATAATAATTTACGCAAACATAATATAGGCCGGCTGTATTATGTTTCGGCTTATAATACGGAGAGATGTCCGAGTGGTCGAAGGTGGCAGTCTCGAAAACTGCTGCACCGCAAGGTGCCGGGAGTTCGAATCTCCCTCTCTCCGCCAATCATAACTAATTATAAGGATTAAGCCAGTTTGTCCTCCGGTACCTATCGGCCCGGGGGATTTTATTTATGTTCAGAAACATATTATACGATTTGATTATTTTGGTTTGATTGAAATTCTTTTATATAATTTTTATAAACCTACATTATACTTTCTGTTTTGAATATATGCCTTACTTCACCTTTTTTCTTTATTTCATCATCCCTGAGTTTGCCGAGGCTACCGCCCGGATGGCGTAATACATACTGCTGGGGTGTGAGATTTATATTACTCTGCAGAATAACGCTTAAAATTTGAAGGGCAAGCATTTCAACTATAACAGAAAGCCTGGGCGCACGATTAAGTGGACCTCCCTCGTTTTTAACCCCGGCAATTATCTTTGCATCAGCCATTTTTGCAAGCCAGGAATCAGGATTACCGGTAACGGCAATAACCTTACAACCGTTATTTTTTAC
>ERZ773359.5654-NODE-5654-length-11792-cov-61.344892_pt1 | contig 11792 bp, 11 predicted proteins | sample MGYA00374955_ERZ773359 | MGnify/ENA primary metagenome ERZ773359 (study PRJEB29098, sample SAMN04486028) | biogas fermenter metagenome | study: EMG produced TPA metagenomics assembly of the Biogas fermentation microbial communities from Germany - Plant 4 DNA1...
TCAGCAGCTTTAATTTCTTTGGTTTTTTCATATAATCCCTCCCCTGGTAGAAAATTAAAAACTTTTTATGCCACCTCCCTGTTTTACTATCTGTTATTACATCCATTATATCATAATAAAGCATTTATAGTTATTTACAGCATTGGGTTCATCTTTTTTTGCTATATTGTTTACATCACTTCCATGAGCTATTTTAATTTTGGATCCATTGAACTTGTTAAAATAAAAAAAGTCGATTGGCCAGTCTACAGCCTTTCGACTCTTTCAAAGGATCTTTTGCCTATTTTATGGTAATCAGGATACTGAAGTCCATTCAATAGTGGCTCCAGTTAAATCCAGTTGTAGCTCCTTAACCTCCCAACCCAAACCAAGGGATTGAAGATAATCTTTAATTTCCATTGTATATTTACTATTGTCATTGTCTACTATTCCAATTAGAGTAGGTCCAGCACCACTTAGGTACACACCATAAGCTCCCAGTCTCCTGCTTGCATTAATTATTTCATTAAAATATGGAATTAATTTCCCCCTGTAGGGCTGGTGCAGTTTGTCCTTAACGGCATGTTCCAATAAATCAAACCTGCCACTTGCAAATGCAGATATCAAAAGGGATACCCGCCCAACATTATAAACTCCATCCTCATAGGATATTGAAGTTGGCAGCACACTCCTGGCCACTTTGGTGGAAATAGTAAAATCTGGTATCAGGGCTACAAATTTGATCCCTTTAGCAACATTTATTTTATTGAAATAAACCCTGCCTTCTTCCATAATGGATACAACCATACCACCATACAAGGCTGGAGCTACATTGTCCGGATGTCCCTCCATTTCAGTAGCTATATTCAATATTTGTTCCTTAGAAAGGGGGCTACCAGCCAATCCATTGGCACCCATAACTCCACCTAATATACAGGCTGCACTGCTTCCCAAGCCTCTGGATACTGGTATATGGGTATCCACAGTAATCCTAATGCCTTTAGCCTGGTACCCAATTTCTTTGAAGGTTTTTAACATGGAACTATAGATTAGATTGTCTTCATTTTTATACCTATGGCCACATCCAACAATCTCTAAGCCTTCTGGTATTTCTTCAAAAGTAAAGGAATTGTACAGGTTTAAAGCCAGGCCTAGTGCATCAAACCCAGGCCCTAAATTGGCACTTGTGGCAGGTACCCTTACATTAATCAAAGGCCTCACCAACCTTTAAAAACTTACACAATATTTTCTTCATATCCTCTTTCCTACAATAGTTATTATGTTTTACCTTCTTCTCCCTTAGGGAAGCTATGCCTTCTGGTACTTTTATTCCCGTCCTGTCTTCCAATTCCTTAAGTATTTGAAACTCATCCTTTTCATAGGTATTCAAACCTATTGAATCAGCAACCTTCTTCCCAAATTTGAAGGGGCTGGCGGTGGCTGCAATTATAGTTTTTGTATCATCCTTGGTCCTTAGCCTGTATTTATCATATACACTATAGGCTACTGCTGTATGGGGATCCATTAAATATCCATCATGGTTAAATACATCTTTAATGGTATTAGTCACTTCCTCTTCCCTTGAATAATCTCCATAAAAATCCTCTAAATTTATATTTTCTATTCTATAGAAGCCATTTTTACTTAGTCCTTCCATTTTATCCTTAACAGCCCCATCGTCTTCATTTAATATATAGAATAAAAGCCTTTCCAAATTGCTGGATATGAGTATATCCATAGAAGGGGATGAGGTCAATATAAGTTCCCTTCTTCTGTCATATACTCCTCTATTGAAAAAATCAGACAAAACATTGTTTTCATTTGAAGCACATATTAGTCTGTTTACAGGAAGACCCATCATTTTTCCATAATATGCTGCCAATATATTGCCAAAGTTACCAGTAGGTACAACTATGTTTATTTTTTCTCCCTCACCTATCTCCCCTTGTTTTAAAAGATTTAGGTATCCATAGAAATAATATACTATTTGAGGGATTAACCTTCCAACATTTATAGAATTAGCAGAAGACAATATGTAGCCATGCTTATCCATTATCTCCTTAAACTTTATATCATTAAATATAGTTTTTACTCCAGTCTGGGCATCATCAAAATTTCCTTCAATGCCAACTACAAATGTATTTTCCCCTTCTTGGGTTATCATCTGAAGCTTTTGGATTTGGCTTACTCCCTTTTCAGGAAAGAATACAACTATTTTGATCCCTTCTACATCTGCAAATCCTTCCAAAGCAGCCTTACCTGTATCTCCTGATGTGGCAGTTAGTATTACCACTTCCTTATTTACATTATTGGTCTTTAGTGCAATCCTTAATAGATGGGGAAGTATGGATAAGGCCATATCTTTAAAGGCATAGGTTGGTCCATGAAATAACTCCAATATATACCTATCCTTGACCTTTACAAGGTTTACTATTTCCCTGTGGCTAAATTTTTCTCCGTAGGCCTCATTTATTGCTTCCCTTAATAAGGATGGTTCTAAATCTGTGAAAAATTTTGACATTATAAGATATGCCAATTCTCTATAATCCATTTCAGTCAATTCCATTAAGTTATCAATTTTAGGAATAGTTTTTGGAACAAATAAACCTCCATCCTTGGATATGCCTTGAATAATTGCTTGACTTGGTAAAATTGATATTGTCTTATCTCTAGTACTAGTATATTTCATCTTGCTCCCCTCTACTTTATAATTTTAGTAAGTTATACCTGTCCCTCTTCCATCTGGAGGGAATATTTTTATATATTATAGTAACATAGTTTGCCTCATATTGAAATAGGAAAGATAATTAGGGACTTGTCTTTCCAATATGTCTTTGCTCAAGGGGAGACTATAAATGCTACACATAATTTGACTATTAGGGATCATACTATAAACAGTAGACAATAGACAAAAAATAAAAAAAGCCCTATTTTCCCAAATAGAGCTTTTTTATGGTGGGCGCAATAGGACTTGAACCTATGACCCCCTGCTTGTAAGGCAGGTGCTCTCCCAGCTGAGCTATACGCCCAGGATGGTGACCCTACCGGGATTCGAACCCGGGTTACCGCCGTGAAAGGGCGGTGTCTTAACCACTTGACCATAGGGCCTGAACTATGCTGGTGGACCTGGGTGGACTCGAACCACCGACCTCACGCTTATCAGGCGTGCGCTCTAACCGCCTGAGCTACAAGTCCATTAAGCTAAATTTTTATAAATTCAATTGACGCTGCCTACCCAGCATATCATGTTTTTTAGTTCTTGTCAATGCTTTTTTAAATTTTGTTTAATTCTTTCTTTAAATTTTGTAGGTCATTAAGATATACTTCCTTTAGGCTTCTGTTGTAAATTACTGCTGCAGGATGGTATAGGGGGAATAAATTATATTTATTATCATAAATTTCCACAGATATTAATTTTCCATGTACATCCCCAATTTTCACATCTTTTTCAAATAAGGATTTAAGGGAGGTATTTCCTAGGGTAACTATTATTTTAGGTTTGATTATATCTATCTCTTCAAGTAAAAAGCTTCTAAAGCTTTCTATTTCCTTTGCTGTAGGAGTTCTATTGGATAGTCTGCCTGTTTTAGGATTCAATTTAGTTGGTCTATATTTAACAGAATTGGTTATATATATATCCTCCTTATCCAATTCCAATACTTGAAGAAATTCATCCAGATGTTTTCCTGCCTGGCCTACAAAAGGCTCGTTAAACTCCACCTCTTTTCTGCCAGGAGCTTCTCCTACAAGCACAATAGGGCTGTTTAGATTCCCACGACCTAAAACCAGCTTTTCATCTGGATAAGCATCTAGTATTCTTTTATTTAAGGCTTTAATTTTTTCTTCTTTCAAGTCTATCAACCTTTCAATTTATTTTTATCCATTATTTCATTATACTTTTCCCTTATACTCCTTAAGTCTTTCCAGGCATCTATTTTTTTACTCTCATCCCTTAAAAGTGCTGCAGGATGGTAGGTAGCAATTACATGAAATTTACCCTTGGTATACCAGACTCCCCTGCTCTGTGTAATTCTAAAATCCTTATCTATTATATTTCTAGCTGAAACAGCACCAAGGCATACTATTATACTTGGATCTATAATTTTCACCTGCCACCTTAAAAAGTCTAAGCATTTTTCACTTTCTTCCTCATAGGGACTTCTGTTGTTAGGAGGCCTGCATTTTACAATATTTGCAATATAAACCTCCTCCCTTTTAAATCCTACAGACTCTAACATTTTGTCTAGTAGCTTACCTGCCCTTCCTACAAAGGGACGGCCAGTTTTATCCTCGTAAAAGCCAGGCCCTTCCCCTATAAGCATTATGTCAGCCTCAGGGTTACCTTCTCCAAATACAACATTTGTTCTATTTTTCCACAGTGGACATCTTCTACATTTGTGAACAAATACCTTAAGCTCTTCTAAAGTATACATTACAACCCCTCCAAACAAAAAGAACCAAGGAAGTCCCTTGGCTCAGTATTAATCATCTAATGGCTTCATTGTTGGGAATAGGATAACATCTCTTATACTTGGCTGATTTGTAAGTATCATAACTAACCTGTCAATACCAATTCCTAAGCCTCCTGTTGGAGGAAGACCTACTTCCAATGCATTTACAAAGTCATGGTCCATCATATGGGCTTCCACATCTCCAGCTTCTCTTTGCCTTGCTTGTTCCAAAAATCTTTCCTTCTGGTCTATTGGATCATTTAATTCACTGAAAGCATTTGCAATTTCCCAGGTATTTATAAAGGCTTCAAATCTATTAGTCAATCTTGGGTCCTCTGGGCTTCTCTTTGCCAATGGTGAAACTTCCACTGGATGATGGGTAATAAAAGTAGGCTGAACAAGATGTTCTTCACAGAACTCTTCAAACATTTCACTTATAACATGGCCCCTCTTCATTCCAGGTTTAATTTCTAATCCTTTTTCCTTTGCTATTTTAATAGCCTCTTCATCAGAGTCTATTTGGTTAAAATCTACCCCTGTATATTTCTTCACAGCTTCAATCATTGTCATTCTGTTCCATGGAGGGGTCAAGTCTATTTCCTTACCCTGATAATTAATCTTTGTAGTACCAAGGGCTTTTTCCGCTGCATAGGCTACTATCTCTTCTGTAATTCTCATCATATCCTTATAATCAGCATAGGCTTGATATAGCTCAATACTTGTAAATTCCGGGTTATGTTTGTAGCTCATCCCTTCATTTCTAAACATTCTACCCATTTCATAAACCTTTTCGAATCCACCCACTATAAGTCTCTTTAAATATAATTCATTAGCAATCCTTAAATACATGTCAATGTCCAATGTATTGTGATGGGTAATAAAAGGTCTTGCATTTGCTCCGCCGGCAATAGTATTTAAGATAGGAGTCTCTACTTCCAAGAAATCCCTTTCATCCAAATACTCCCTTATGGCTTTAATAATCTTGGTTCTTAATATAAAGGTCTCCTTAACTTCCGGGTTTACTATTAAATCTACATATCTTTGTCTATATCTTAAATCAGGGTCCTTGAGCCCGTGGAATTTTTCTGGTAGTATTTGAAGGGATTTAGTCAATAGGGTCATTTCTTTAACCCTTATGGATATTTCACCAGTTTTAGTCTTAAATACTTCACCAGTAGCTCCTACTATATCTCCAATATCCAGTAATCCTAGACTTTTATATTCTTCCTCTCCGATTAAATCCATTTTTACAAATAGCTGTATTCTACCTTTGCTATCTTGCAGGTCCATAAAGGAAACCTTACCGTGGCCCCTTCTGGACATAATCCTACCAGCAACGGAAACTGTCTTTTCTTCCAGCTCATCAAAATTTTCCTTTATAGTTGTGCTATGATGTGTATATTCGTATTTTTCTATTAAAAAAGGATTTCTATCCATTTCTTGTAATTCTTTTAGTTTTTCTCTTCTAATCTTTAGCATTTCATTAATATTTTCTTCTGTTCCTGGCACTAATTATAACCTCCTTATCGCATTATAGAAACTATTTTATATTTAATAATCCCATCTGGTACATGAACCTCCACTATATCACCTGTCTTTTTACCCAATAAGGCACTTCCTACTGGAGACTCATTTGATATTTTTCCTTCAAAAGGATTGGCTTCTGCTGAACCTACTATTGTATATTCCATTTCTTCATCATATTCTAAATCATTTACAATTACCTTTGAACCTATACTAACCACATCTGTGCTTAAATTTTCATCATCTATTAGTTTAGCATTTCTAAGTATCATTTCCAACTTTGCAATTCTTTCCTCTAATTGTGCTTGTTCATTCTTTGCTTCATCATATTCTGAGTTTTCACTTATATCTCCAAAAGCCAAAGCTTGTTTTATCCTTTCAGCAACCTCTCTTCTTTTCACAGTTTTAAGCTCATCTAATTCCTGCTCTAACCTTTTTAGACCTTCAGCAGTTAAAAAAACATCTTTTTCAGCCATTTGCCTTTCTCTCCTTCTTATATATTTGGCCATCTATGCCACCTTATAACTATAATTAACAATTATTACTCATATATGCCACATATTATAATCAAGGGAATTTGAAATGTCAAGCACTTACAATTTCCCCTTATTTTTTATATTTTTATCTATAAATTCTTCAATTGAATAAATATTATTATCAATATAGAAGCCCATTAGGTCGCCCCTATTAAGGTCTGCAAGCTCCTCATACATTGATGAAAAAACACTTGTAGGCAAATACTTGCTTTCCTTTATTTTTAAATTTTTTTCTTTAAAAATGAAATCTTCAATTATTGCTCTTCCCTTTTCCACCCTATTTTTCTTCAGGCCTTTGCTTGCACTAAAGTCAAAAAGTATGGCTTCTTTTCTTATTTTACTCAAATCAATACTACAATCATCTATTAGATTAATAATAATAGAATAATTTTTCAATATTTTATCTATATTTTTTGAATAAAAAATTGATAAACCTGTTTTTTCTAGTATGGTTTCATATATATTATCTGCTATATCCTTACTATAAGGGCCAGTTATGGTTACAAAGCCAACCTCCTTATATATTGCTTCTATAATTTCCTTAGTCTCTTTTTCATCATCACCTATTATTAACACTTCTTTGTTTTTTGAATCCTCACCTAATAGGCTGTATATTTCTTTTAAAGCTAAAGGCAAAAAGGTTAATAGAATTTTTTTACCATCTATTACTTTTAAATTAGTTCTTGCTTCTATTAACTTTAAATCCTTCCTATTAAATAGGAACCTATCCTCAAATATTATACTCCTAATATACTCTTCTTTCAAACTATCTAGGGCTTTTATAGTATTTTCAACAATTTCATCCTTTTCCTCTGGATAATGCTTTAAAAAAATTCCACAAATTTTACCTAATACATTTCCATCTATATCATATATATTTTCAAGATTTTTAGGCCTTATTACAGGAATTAAGCTCTTAGGGAAAGCTTTCCTAATTCCCCTGAAATAATACTCAAAATATCTACTTTGACCCAGTATATATATAAGTCCAATAAATAATTCCCCCTTTATCAATTTTATTGTATTATATGAACATAGGGGAATTTGTATAACTTGTCAATTTAAAAAGGGTTAATTTCAGATAAATAATCCAACAGGACTTTTTCCACTTCATCCTTAGAAGAAATAGAGTTTATTATATTTTTAATTCTATTAGAATTTTTCATCCCCTTTATATACCAAGCTATATGCTTTCTCATTTCTTTTACTCCAACCAATTCTCCCTTATCTAAACATAAGAGATTCAAATGTTTAATAGCCATATTTATTTTTTCCTCACTACTAGGTTCCATATCCTTTTTTCCTTCCTTAAGGGCTAGAATCCTTTTAAATATCCAGGGATTCCCCATGGCCCCCCTTCCAATGGCTACACCATCACATCCTGTATACTCCATCATTTTTATAGCATCCATAGGCTCAAATACATCCCCATTGCCTATTACAGGAATATGGACAGATTCTTTTACCTTCTTTATATACTCCCAGTCTGCCTTGCCTGAATAAAACATATTTCTGGTTCTACCATGTATAGTAATTGCTGCTATCCCTTCTTCTTCGGCAATTTTGGCTATTTCAATGCCAGTTAGGCTGTCAAAATCCCAGCCCATTCTAATTTTAACAGTAACAGGCTTGTTGGATACCCTAACTATACTTTTTAATATCTTTCTTACTAATTTAGGGTTCTTGAGTAGTGCTGCACCGCCGCCATTTTTTACTATTTTGGGTGTGGGACATCCCATATTTATGTCTAAAATATCTATATCTTCCCTATTATTTATGTGGCTTTCAACTACCTTTGCCATAATATCTGGATCTGATCCAAATATTTGCAAGGCAACAGGCCTTTCATCTGCTGTTATATATGTTAGATTTTTTGTTTTTTCATCCCCATAGTACAGCCCCTTACAACTTACCATCTCTGTAACTACAAGGCCTGCCCCCATTTCTCTGCAGATAGTCCTATATACCCTATCTGTAACTCCAGCCATAGGGGCTAACACAATGTCATTTTCTAAGGCTACTTTCCCAATCTGCATTTAATCACTCCCTGCAATAAATAAGTAGCCTCCTGGCTACTTATTTCTATCATATATTATGCGTAATCCTTCAAGGGTAAGTAAAGGATCTACTTTATCAATATATTTACTCTCTGAAGCTATTAAATTGGCTAGGCCTCCTGTAGCTACTATTCTCTTTACCTGACCTTGATCCTTTAGTTCATCTATTATTCTTTCCAGTATAAAGTCCACTAAGCCTACATATCCATAAATTAAACCTGCTTGAATACTATTTACAGTATTTTTCCCTATCACATTTTTAGGCTTAACTAATTCAACCTTAGGCAGCTTAGCAGCCTTCATAAATAATGCTTCACTGGAGATTCTAATTCCTGGTGCTATTACACCTCCTAAATAATCCCCTTCCTTTGAGATTACACAAAAGGTTATGGCTGTTCCAAAGTCTACTATTATCAAAGGTCCCCCATATTTTTCATAGGCAGCTACTGCATTTACAATTCTATCTGCCCCTAGCTCTTTAGGATTTTCATATTTAATATTCATACCAGTTTTAATTCCTGGACCCACAATTAAGGGTTTTTTATTGAAGTATTTTTCACTCATGGAAGATAATGTAGTCATTAAAGTAGGTACCACAGTTGAAATAATGACATCTTCAACATCTTTCATGGAAATCTGATTATATCTAAATATTTGTTCAAATAACAAGCCATATTCATCTTCAGTTTTGTTTTTATCTGTGGATAATCTCCAATAATTAAGCAGTTTTTCCCCTTCATAAATACCAAAGACTATATGGGTATTTCCTACATCTATTGCTAATAACATATATTCACCATCCTAATTCTTCCTATTTCTTAAAACTTTAACAATATTGGTAACTAATATTATTGCAATAATAACTTCTGGCATGCCATTGGTAATTCCAATGCCAATTAGAACCTTCTTGGCCATGGATATATCTTGTCCTAATGCTAAAACGAAGCGCTGGGCATAAAAAAGATATATGCTGGAAAGTACTCCAACAGTATTAGTTAATGTACCCATAATTGTAGGTATTATAATATCTATGGCCTTATTTTTAAGTTTTTTGCTTGTAAAAAAGGCCATTGAAATACTTAAAATTATTAGTAAAACATTTACAAGTATTGGCCAAATACTATTAAAGTCAGTTAAATTTATATATATACCATATAATAAATATCCAATTATTCCTATCCATAACAGGTTTAACAGCCGTAAGGATTTATTTTCCCCTAAATCCTTTATAAACTTATAAGTATAATAGGTTACTATTCCAATTAAAAACCTGGGTAATATGGAAACAAGAGGATTTAAAAAAACGAAGGATACAGGTGTAGGATTGGACATGGCTTGGAACATACTCAACATTCCAAACAAAAGGCCTATAAATCCTCCTACCAGTGGGCCCTCCATAATGGCACCTATAATTACTGGTATATGCATTATAGTTGCCCTGGTAGGTCCTATGGGAATAAATCCCAAAGGTGTTAAACCTAAAATAATTGAAATTCCTCCTAATACTCCAATAATAGTCATTTTTCTAATAGATATGCTTGCTCTTTTCATGTCTTTCCCTCCCGCTCTGGTTCCGTCAGGATACCAGTCGAACTTTTATTTATTTTTCCCAACTGTCCAGTTCTATAACAGATACTGGCCAAAATAATTATAATTCTTAATATATATTTTTTCAACACTATAAATTATCTAAAGCATGGCCTAGGGCCATGCCTTTTTTTATCCGCCAAAGAAATTTAACAACAACCCTGCTGCTACGGCAGAGCCAATCACTCCTGCCACATTTGGCCCCATAGCATGCATTAACAAGAAGTTGCTTGGATTTGCTTCTTGTCCAACCCTTTGACTTACCCTTGCAGCCATTGGAACTGCTGAAACTCCTGCTGAACCTATTAATGGATTTACTTTTCCTCCTGTTACCTTATACATGATTTTTCCAAACAATATACCACCTGCTGTTCCTATGGAAAAGGCTACAAGACCTAAAGCAATTATACTTAATGTTCTCACATTCAAGAAAGCTTCTGCACTGGCAGTAGCCCCTACTGTTAATCCTAAAAATATTACTACTATATTCATAAGTGCATTTTGAGCTGTATCAGATAGTCTATCTACTACACCACATTCCCTCATTAAGTTGCCTAGCATAAGCATGCCAACTAAGGGTGTTGCATCTGGTAATAAGAGTGAAACAAATACTGTAATGATTATTGGAAATATAATCTTTTCCTTCTTTGATACTGGTCTTAGCTGTTTCATGACAACCTTTCTTTCTTCTTCTGTAGTCAGTGCCCTCATAATAGGAGGCTGGATTATAGGAACTAAGGCCATATATGAATAGGCTGCTACTGCTATAGGTCCTAATAGATGGGGTGCTAGCTTACTTGTCAAATAAAGGGCTGTTGGCCCATCTGCCCCTCCAATTATACCAATGCTGGCTGCTTCTGGCCCTGTAAATCCTAAAAGAACTGCACCTATGAAGGTAATAAATATACCTACTTGTGCAGCTGCACCAAGTAATATACTTGAAGGATTTGCTATTAAAGGACCAAAATCTGTCATTGCTCCAACCCCCATGAATATCAGGGGTGGATATATGCCAAGTTTTACACCTTGATAAAGATAATATAATAGACCCCCAAGTTCTTTAGTTTCCTTTACTATTTCACCCGTCACAGGATCTGTTATGTATTCTACAACAGGTTCCTTCATCAACCCTGCTAAGGGTAGATTTGCAAGTAATATTCCAAAAGCGATTGGTACCAATAGGAGGGGTTCAAATCCCTTCCTTATTGCCAAATATAGAAGAACAAAGGATACCAATATCATTAATACCTGACCAAAAGTAATATTTACAAGTCCGGTACTTTCTATAAAGCTTTTTAATACATCTATAAACATTAGGCAATCCATCCTTTCATTGGCATTATTCTAAAACTACCATATCATCTCCTGTATTAACAGAAGCACCTTCTGATACTGCAATACTTACAACTTTACCATCCCTTGGGGCAAGTATTTCATTTTCCATCTTCATAGCTTCTAAAATCAAGAGCACATCTCCTTTTTTTACACTATCTCCTTCATGTACATTTATTCTTAATATATTACCTGGCATTGGTGCTTTTACTACTTCCTGTCCTTCTTGAGCTACTACCTTCTTAGCTTCTTCAGCCTTGGGTTCTTCTTTTTGTGGTGCCTTTTCTTCTACCTTTGGTGCTGCCTGGGGAGCTGTTTGTACTTGT
>ERZ773359.5662-NODE-5662-length-11782-cov-4.517779_pt1 | contig 11782 bp, 7 predicted proteins | sample MGYA00374955_ERZ773359 | MGnify/ENA primary metagenome ERZ773359 (study PRJEB29098, sample SAMN04486028) | biogas fermenter metagenome | study: EMG produced TPA metagenomics assembly of the Biogas fermentation microbial communities from Germany - Plant 4 DNA1...
CTTGAATATTTGCAAAAAGGCGGGCGCATTGGCAAAGTAGCCGGCATGGTAGGTTCCCTGCTTAATATTAAACCGATCATTCGTGTCAATGAAGAAGGAATTTACGTCCCAGCCGGCAAAGCCAGAAGCCAGGATAAAGCCTTAGAGCAAATCGTCCATCATCTGCAGAAATTTGCCGGCAACCGCAAGGTAAAAGCGCTGGCTGTTGCCCACGGTGCCGCCCAGGAGGCAGCAAACAAATTAAAATCAGCTTTAGAAAGCACTTTTGGTGTCTCCACTTCCCTTTTTACGCAAGTCAGTGCCGTCATTGGCGTACATACCGGACCCGGCACGGTAGGAGCTGCAGTTTATTATGAGTAATAAATAAATAGATGCAGGGCTATATACCCCCTTAACCCTGCATCTTTTTTTAGTAGGCTATCGTATTAAAGGTATAAGCTGGAATGATCATACACTATTGACAAACATTGACTGATATGTTATGGTTTATGTATGGGTGTCACGCCTAAGTGCGGGACGCCCAAGTGCTTTATATAGAACTTTTTATTAGTGGGGGTAAAAAATGCAAACTTTAATTTCGCAGGAACAATTGGATCATTTAAATAAACAGCTTTCAATTATTGACGATAAAAGAAAGCGTACAATCGAACAATACTTTTCCAAATCACCGCGTGAACAACATGAATTTAACAATCTTATTGACAATTATGTAAACGGTGTAAAACAATTTATAAAAGAAGCGGAAAAGAGCAGCAATAAAACAAACGCTCCTTTTGTTTTTATTGGCTGCACCGTTCAGCTAGAAGACGCAGCCAATGGAGAAGTAATGGAATTCCATGTGGTTGACCCGCTGCAGGGACGTGTTGAAGAAAATGACGTATCATACCTGTCCCCTGTGGGCAGAGCCCTTTTATTAAAAAAAGTTGGCGATGAAATTAAGGTCAAAACGCCTGGAGGAACTGTCCATTACAAAATTAATGCCATTGAATTTAGAGAATAAAAAATTCGCCGTTACCGGCGAGTTTTTATTTTTGCCAAAAACGAGGAGAAAGCAGTGAAATGACTGTATAGAGTTCAAGCCTGCCCATCAGCATGCATAAAGAAAAAATATATTTGGCAAAATCGGATACGGGTGCAAAAGTCTGCGCCGGCCCGACAGTATTAAGTCCGGGCCCGACATTGCCAAGGGTGCAGGCCACCGCTGAGATGGCACTGATAATATCCAAGCCTTGCGTCAAAATAAGCAAAGTAGCAGCAATAAATAACAAGAAATAAAGCATCGCAAAAGCAACAACACTAGATAAAACAGTTTCCTGAACAGATTGCTCACCTATCTTAACAGCCCTTACAGCCCGGGGATGAATTAAACTGCTAATCTCCCTTTGTACATATTTAAAAATAAGATAAATTCGTATTACTTTCATTGAGCCGGCTGTTGATCCAGCACAGGCACCAATAAACATTAACGATAAAAGCAGCATACGGCTTAAATCGGGCCAGAGGTCAAAATTTGTTGTAGCATATCCTGTGGTTGTAATAATTGACACGACCTGAAAAGATGCATGCCGGAGACTTTCCCAAAAAGAATTAAAAACACTGCCGCAAAGATTAAGCGTAATAACGAGTATATAAACGGCAACAATGCCCAGGTAGACCTTAAACTCTTTATCCTGCCAAAAATGCCATAGGCTTTTCTGTTTAAAAGCTAAATAGTAAAGGGAAAAGTTTACTCCCGACAGCAGCATGAAAATAGTAATTACAAGCTCAAAATAAACATTATTATAGGCACCAATGCTGGCATTTTTGATGGAAAAACCACCTGTGCCCAAAGTGCCAAAAGTATTTACCACGCTGTCAAAAAGAGGCATCCCGCCTAAGTTCAGCAAAATAATCTCGATCAGTGTAATAATCAGATAGGTCGTATAAAGAATTTTGGCTGTATTACTTAATTTGGGAGTCAGTTTGGTAGAAATTGGGCCTGGGCTTTCCGCTCTTAAAATTTGAAAAGTCCCCACCCCCAAGGCCGGGCTAATGGCCAGCGCCAAAACAAGAATACCCATACCACCAAGCCAGTGTGTAAAAGAACGCCAAAAAAGTAAACTATATGGTACTATTTCCACATTAGTAATCACAGTTGCACCTGTTGTGGTAAAACCGGATACTGTTTCAAAAAAGGCATCTGCAAAAGAAGGTAGAACACCGGAAAAAATAAAGGGAAGAGCACCAATTAACGATACTGCTATCCAACCGAAAGTAACAATAGCAAAACCTTCTTTATAACGAATAATATTTTCTTTAACTTTCAGGGAATAAAAAAGTAAACCAAAAAAGACAGCAATAATAATCGCATACAAAAAAGCGGAAATTGTGCTTTCTTGGTAATAAAAAGCTAAAAAAACTGAAGGCAGCATTGCCGCCGCCTCACAAAGGAGTAACATTCCAAGATTTTTAATCACTATTGAAAAGTTCATGGCTAGGCACACCGCCCCTTTTAGGATTAAAAAGCTTCTTAACTTTGTCCACATCACTTTCCAGGGTAAATACCACTACCCGATCATTCCTACCAATAACAGCATGACCCTTAGGAATAATAATTTTATCATTGCGAAAAATTGCTCCAATGATTACACCCTTGGGAATACCCACATCTTTTAGCGGTCTATTAATGATTGGCGCCCCCTCTTGGGGCACAATCTCCAGAACTTCGGCCTGGCCGCCAAGTAACAAAGACATGGAAACTATTTTGCCGCCACGAATCAGTCTAAGGATATCCCGTGCAGTTATTAGTTTCGGGCTGACGGCATTATCTATGCCAATGGTCTCAATAACGGAGTTATAGCTGGAACGGCTAACTTTGGCAATGACCTTCTTTGCACCTAATTGTTTTGCCAAAAGCGTTAACAGTAAATTCTCCTCATCAAAGCCTGTAGCTGCCACAAAAGCATCCATTTTCTCTATATTTTCCGTTTTTAGCAGCTCAATATCCGTGCCATCTCCATGCAGCACCAGCGTGTTGTTCAGCCCTTCTGCCAGTTCGCGGCATCTTTCCAGCTTTTCTTCAATAATTTTAACATTTACGCCGACCTGTTCAAGTTCTTTTGCCAGGTAGAAAGCTATGATGCTACCACCAACAATTAAAACATTGCGGATCTTTTCATTATCATGAGCGATAGGAACACCCAGGGACCTGACAAAAAGATCTATTGAATTTCTCTCTCCCAGTACATATAAATTATCTTTCGGGTAAATAAAATCAAAGCCGTTTGGTATCATTACCTTGCCTTTGCGGGAAATGGCGGCAATTATAATGGATTCCGGCAAGTCCAAATCTTTAATTTGCCGGTTAGCTAAATCCGAGTATGAATCAATTTGCACTTCAATAATGCGAACCCTGCCTTTGGCAAAATCAACAGCATAGGAGTTGTAAGAATCAAGCAGCAAACGCATTATTTCCTGAGCTGCAGCCAACTCAGGGTTAATAATATATTCTATCTCTAAATTTTTTTGCATAAATTCTAATTCGGTTACATACTCCGGATTTCTCACCCGCGCAATCACACTTTTTGTACCTAGTTTTTTCGCCGTAATACAAGAAACAATATTAGCCTCGTCACTATTTGTTACCGCAATGAGTAAATCTGCGTTGGCGCAATCCGCCTGCATTAGCAATTGGCTCGATACGCCGTTGCCCTTTAATGTCAAAACATCAAAATTATCGTTAAGCTTGTCAATCACATCCTGACTGCTGTCAATAACTGTTATATCATGATTTTCATGTAATAAACTTTCGACCAATTGATAGCCTACCTTACCGGCACCAATAATAATTGTTTTCACAATAATCCTCCGTTTTTCGCCATGCACCCTATGGCTTTCCTAATTATTTGTTGCTTCTTTCGACGTAAAAAAAGCTTCTCCTGCTGCTTACATTAGGCAAATTTACAACTATCAGGTAAAATTATCCTGACTATTCTTGTATTACCAATAAGCTTCTGGTATTATATTTTAAATATTATATTCTAAACATTGGTAAAAGCAAAGAGCATATAAACAATACTAGTACACAAAAAGGAGGTAAGCTTGTGAAAGTTTTAGTAAGCGATTCCATTTCCCAACAGGGCATCGCAAAACTGCAGGAAAAACTAACAGTCGACGTTAAAACAAATTTAACGGAAGCGGAACTCATTTCTATTATCCCCGCCTATGATGCCTTGATTGTCAGAAGTGCCACCAAAGTAACGCGCCCCATCATTGAGGCCGGTAAAAAACTAAAAGTTATCGGGCGCGCCGGGGTTGGTGTTGATAACATTGATATTGATGCCGCCACAGAAAAAGGTATTATTGTTATTAATGCTCCGGGAGGCAATACCATCTCCGCTGCAGAACATACTATTGCCATGATGACGGCTTTGGCTCGCAATATCCCTGCTGCTTCAATTTCCTTAAAAGCAGGCAAATGGGAAAGAAATAAATTTATGGGAATAGAATTATACCAAAAAACTTTAGGTGTCATCGGCATGGGGCGAATTGGCACCGAAGTAATTAAGCGTGCTAAAGCTATGGGAATGAAGATACTTGCCTATGATCCTCATATTTCAGCAGAACGGGCAGAAAAACTGGGAGTCACCATGGTGGCGACCCCGGAAGAAATTTATCGCCAAGCCGACTTTATTACTCTGCATACCCCCAAAAATAAATCTACACTGCATATGATTGGTGCTAAAGAAATTGCCATGATGAAAAAGGGTGTGCGTATCATCAACTGCGCCAGAGGTGGGCTTATTGATGAAGCTGCCCTCTGCGCAGGTCTAAAAGAAGGAAAAATTGCCGGCGCCGCCCTTGATGTCTTTGAAGAGGAACCGGCCATTGCTAACCCACTCTGTGACTTTGAAAACGTCATTGTAACTCCGCATCTTGGTGCCTCTACTGAAGAAGCACAAATAAATGTAGCAGTGCAAGTGGCTGAACAAATAATAAAAATATTACAAGGGGAACCGCCGGAGACGGCCGTTAATGTACCTTCCATTCCACCGGAAACACTGGCAGAAGTCAAACCATATGTTCCTCTTATGGAAAAAATGGGCTCCCTTTACGCACAAATCTTTAGCGGTCAAGTGGACCAATTCAATATTTCCTATAATGGTCAGCTAGCTGATTACCCTGTGGCCCCTCTTACCACCTCATTTTTAATAGGCTTTCTTTCTAATTTCCTGGAAGGTACGGTCAACTCTGTCAATGCTCCAGTCCTAGCACAGCAGCGTGGCATTAAAATACGAGAAACAAGAAGCACATCTGTGGAGAACTTTACCAGCCTAATTACCGTTACTGCAAAACAAGGAAACGAAACCCATACCATTGCCGGCACAATTTTTAACAAACAAGATGTCCGGATTGTCCAAATAGATCAGTTCCATTTGGAAGTTATACCTTCTCAATATATGCTAGTAACAAATCATATTGATATGCCCGGTGTAATTGGCAGGGTTGGTGCAGTTCTGGGGTCAGAAAATATTAATATTGCCGGTATGCAGGTTGGACGAAAATCAATTGGCGGCGAAGCAGTCATGGCCCTGCAGGTAGATAGCCCGGTTTCAGAAGAAACATTGGAAAAACTTCGTGCTCTCGAAGGCATGTTTTCGGTAAAGTTTGTAAAACTGCCATAAGACTATTTGATAAAAAGGGGAAGGCATAAACCTTCCCCTTTTGCTTTATAAAATTTTCTCCGCAGCCAGCCGTTGATATCTTCTGCCCCTTTCTTCAGCATGCTGTTTGGCCAGTTTGTACATATCTTCGGCTTTTTCCGGAAAAACATTCTTTAACTGTGAGTAGCGGATTTCACCTTGAATGAACTCAATAAAATCTTCTTTTGGTTCTTTGGAATCCAAAATAAAAGGATTTTTTCCCTGTTTTCTTAAAGCAGGGTTATAACGGTAGAGGTGCCAGTACCCGGCGGCAACAGCTCTCTTTTCCTCCATCATACTTGTACCCATCCCGGTTTTAATACCGTGACTAATACAAGGAGCATAAGCAATGATTAGAGAAGGACCGGGATAACTTTCGGCTTCCAAGATTGCTTTTATTGCTTGATTCATATCCGCCCCCATTGCTATCTGTGCCACATAGACATCTCCATAACTAATAGCCATTAAGCCTAAATCCTTTTTAGGTGTTTTCTTACCTGCCGCAGCCAGTTTAGCTACGCTTGCTGTAGGAGTTGCCTTAGAGCTCTGACCACCGGTATTGGAGTAAACCTCGGTATCCATCACAAAAATATTTATATCCTCTCCGGAAGCCAATACATGATCTAAACCGCCATAGCCAATATCATAAGCCCAGCCATCTCCGCCAATGGCCCAGTAAGACCATTTTTCAAGATAATCTTTTCTCTTCCTAATCTCCTCAAGCAAATTATTGTAAGACAGCTGCTTATCATCTAAAGCCTCTATCACTTTCTGAGCAGCAGCTTTAGCGGCCTGAGCATTATGCATATTATCAAGCCAATGCTGAAAAGCTTCTTTAAGTGTTGAGGGAAGTGATGCGTCTTTAAGAGCACTTTCAATTAGTTGCGCCAGTTCTGCTCTCTTTTGTTTAAATCCCAGCATCATACCAAACCCAAATTCAGCAGCATCTTCAAAGAGGGGATTAATCCAAGCCGGACCTCTGCCCGCAGCATTTGTAGTATAAGCAATAGAGGGAGCAGAGGCACCCCAAATGGAAGAACATCCTGTGGCGTTGGAAATCACCATTCTATCACCGAAGAGCTGCGTCAACAAACGAATATAAGGAGTTTCGCCACAGCCAGGGCATGCTCCGCTAAACTCCAAAAGCGGTCTGACAAATTGAATACCTTTAATGGTATGAGGATTTATTAAATCATCTTTTGCAGTAATTGTCATGGCAAATTCCCAGTTTTCCGCTTCCCTCTCAATCATCTGCTCAGCCGGCTGCATAACCAAAGCTTTATCTTTGGCCGGGCAAATATCAGCACAATTACCGCAACCGGTACAATCCAAAGGAGATACCTGGACCCGGTACTGTAAATGGTCTATGCCCCTACCCACCGCTTTTTTTGTTTTAAAAGTCGCAGGAGCACGCCCCAACTCCTCCTCATCCAGCAAGAAGCCCCTGATGGTAGCATGGGGACAAACATAAGCACACTGCCCACACTGAATACATTTTTCAATTTGCCACTCAGGCACCATGGGAGCAATGCCGCGCTTTTCATAAGCAGTAGTTCCCAAGGGGAAAGTGCCGTCCTCCATCCCGCGAAAAGTGCTGACCGGTAGTTCATCGCCTTCATGCCGTGCCATGGGCCGCTGTATTTCTTTAACAAAAGGAGGCTCTTCCTTTACAGGCTGCATTTCTTCCTCTGCTGCCTGCCAGTGCGGCGGTACTTCCACTTTGCTCAAATACTGCAAAGCAGAATCAACGGCCGCATAATTCATTTGTACTATATTTTCTCCCTTTCTGCCATACAGTTCTGCAATTTGTTCTTTTAGTAAGCGTAAAGCTTCTTCTACAGGAATCACGTTTGCCAGTTTGAAGAAAACCGCCTGCATAACCATATTAATTCGATTACCCAACCCTACTTTATTTGCAATTGCTAAAGCATCAATAATATAGAATTGAATATCGTTTTGAGCCAAATAACGCTTTAAAGCGGCAGGTAATTTCTCCTCTAATTCCTCTTCTCGCCAAGGGCAATTAAGGACAAAAGTGCCGCCTTTTTTCAATCCCTTTACTAAATCATATTGTGCCAGGAAAGCACTATTATGGCAGGCAATATAATCAGCGTCATAAACTAAGTAAGATGCTTTAATGGGACTCTTGCCAAAGCGCAGATGAGAAACTGTTGTACCCCCTGATTTTTTGCTATCATAGGAAAAATAAGCCTGTACATGTAAATCAGTATTATCTCCAATAATCTTGATGGCACTTTTATTTGCCCCAACGGTACCGTCTGAACCCAAACCCCAAAACTTGCAGCTAATGGTTCCTTCCGGAGTGGTATCGACTACTTCTGTCTCCGGTAAAGAAGTATGAGTTACATCGTCAACGATACCGATGGTAAAATTATCCCGGGGCATCTGTTCATCTAAATTGCGGTAAACAGCAATAATTTGAGAAGGACGAGTATCTTTGGAAGATAAACCATAGCGCCCACCTACAATTATGGGCTGCTCTTTTTCGTTTTTAAATGCTTTAACAACATCCAAATAGAGCGGTTCACCGGCTGCACCCGGCTCCTTAGTCCGATCCAAGACCGCTATTTTTTTCACCGTTTTAGGGATAACGTCTAAGAAAGCCTGCTCGGCAAAGGGACGGTAGAGATGAACTTTAACCATACCTACCTTTTCTCCGCGCCGCTGCAAATAATCTATGGTTTCGCTGATGGTATCGCAGACAGAACCCATGGCCACTATTATTTTTTCCGCCTCTTTATCACCATAATAGTCAAATAAATGATACTGACGTCCTGTAATAGCCGCCAGTTTATTCATATAGTCCTGAACAATGGCAGGCACTGCCTGGAAAAAGGGGTTTTGGCTTTCCCGCTGCTGAAAATAAATATCCGGATTCTGAGCTGTCCCTCTAGCCACAGGCCGCATCGGTGACAGAGAACGCTCACGAAATTCTTTTAAAGCATCTTGGTCGATTAACTTTTTCAAATCATCATACTCAATTACATCAATTTTCTGGAATTCATGAGAAGTACGGAAACCATCAAAAAAATGGATAAAAGGAATTCTGGCTTTTAATGCAGACAAATGTGCAATACACGCTAAATCCATAACTTCCTGCACATTGGCTGAAGCCAGCAGCGCCGCCCCGGTTTGGCGGCAGGCCATTACATCCTGATGGTCGCCAAAAATTGACAATGCATGGGTAGCAATGGACCTTGCTGCCACATGCAGCACACCGGGTAGCAATTCCCCCACCATTTTATATAAGCCCGGTATCATTAACAACAAACCCTGTGCCGCTGTATAGGTCGAGGCAAGGGCACCGGATTGCAGTGCACCACGCATAGCTGCCACCGCTCCGGCTTCAGATTGCATTTCCACAACTTTAACAGCTTGGCCAAAAATATTCTTCTTCCCGTGAGCGGACCATTCGTCTATGCCTTCTGCCATCGGTGTAGACGGCGTGATAGGATAAATGGCAGCTACCTCCGTAAAAGCATAAGAAGCATAAGCCGCAGCTTGGTTCCCATCCATTGTTTCTCTTTTTCCCATTTTCTACTCTCCTTTACTTAATTTTACCGCAATAGTAGTTTGTGTTAGGCTGCTAATTATAATGTACCACAACAAGCTTCAGAAAAGGTGAAGATTTAATTAAACTCCTAAATATTTACTCTTTTATATTTCTTCCTCCTGAAAAAATTTCCTCCTCTTTGCAAAGTATGTTGTTAAAACAACATACTTGATGTAATTATTAATGTAAAATAGGAATATCGCTGCAGAGCGTATCTATAAAATACCTGGCTTCTATTAAGGAGGATTAATTATGACCCAAAAAATGTTTTGCTTTCAATGTGAACAAACGGCAGCTTGCGGCAGCTGCACAGGAAATCGCGGAACTTGCGGCAAAGAAGCTGATACTGCCAATTTACAGGATGAATTAACAGCTGCACTAATTGGCCTGGCACAAGCAGCTGACGGCAGGAAGCCTACGGCTTCTACACACCGCGTCATGCTGGAAGGACTGTTTACCACTATCACAAACGTCAGTTTTGACAATAAAGCAATTCAGGCCCAAATCGACTCGGTGCACAATGAAATAAATAAATTGGTGGAAAATTCTTCTGGCCGTGTTTATGATTATGATATGCAAAAGCTTTGGGGGGCAGACGAAGATATTCGCTCTTTAAAAACATTAATTCTCTTAGGTCTGCGCGGCACGGCTGCTTATGCCTATCACGCACTTATGCTTGGTTATAGTGATGAAGAAGTTAACGCTTTCTTTTATGAAGGGCTGCGTGCAGTCGGTGCAGAGTTAGAAATGGCAGATCTGTTACCACTTGTACTGGAAGCGGGAAAAATAAACTTTAAATGTATGGAACTATTGGATAGGGCCAATACTGAAACTTACGGCACGCCCGTCCCCACAACTGTGCCCCTGACTATTGAAAAAGGTCCCTTTATTGTAATTTCAGGACATGACCTTCATGATCTTGCTTTACTGCTGGAGCAAACAAAAGATAAGGGCATTAACATTTATACTCATGGCGAGATGCTGCCTGCACACGCTTACCCCAAACTTAAAGCTTATCCCCATCTCAAAGGCAACTTTGGCACAGCATGGCAAAATCAGCAAAAAGAATTTGCCAATATTCCCGCCCCTATCCTATTTACAACCAACTGCTTAATGCCGGTAAAGGACAGCTACCGTGATCGTGTCTTTACTACCGAAGTAGTCTCCTATCCCAGCATAACCCACATAGGTGCAGATAAAGATTTTACACCCCTTATTGAAAAGGCACTGGAGCTGGGGGGGTACCCCGAAGATACACTGCTGGCAGGCATTAACGGCGGCACACAGGTTACCACCGGTTTTTCCCATGGCACGGTTTTATCAGTAGCAGATAAAGTTATTGAAGCCGTTAAAGCCGGTGATATAAAGCATTTCTTTTTAGTAGGCGGTTGCGATGGTGCCAAAGCTGGACGCAACTACTACACAGAATTTGTCCGCAAAACACCGAAAGACACGGTGGTTTTAACCCTGGCTTGCGGCAAGTACCGCTTCAACGATTTAGATTTGGGGTATATTGGCTCACTACCGCGTTTAATGGATATGGGTCAATGCAATGATGCTTATAGTGCCATCCGTGTAGCAGTAGCATTGGCAGAAGCCTTTAATTGCGATATAAATGAGCTGCCTTTAACACTAAATATTTCCTGGTATGAACAAAAAGCCGTCTCCATCCTTTTAACACTGCTCTATTTAGGTGTAAAAAATATTTATCTTGGCCCCACCATTCCGAGCTTTATTTCCCCCACTATCCTTAATTACCTGGTGGAAAACTATAATATTTCCCCTATTAGTACTGCTGATGAAGATATGGCTAAAATACGCCAAAAACATAATTTTTAAATTTTACCATGGCTCCCCCCAAGGGAGCCGTTTTTGCATTAATCTGTGCTTCTTGGGTTAATTTATCTACAAAGATTAGATACTGTAAATAATGTTTAGAGGGATAAGCGTAATGCCTGCGACTACAATTCCATCATACTATGTTTATCCGCTCTATACAACGGTATTGCACTAATACTGACGGCTACATCTTAGTAAAGGAGATTCTCAGCTTAGCTGAACTACAATAGCATAAAAAAGAGCCTTGGACTCTTGAATTTAGAAAAGATTCATTTTTATCTCATCGGGTAAAAACTCCATTAGTTTATTCGGATTTTTATCTGCTGTTTTTTCTAGCTGAACAACTAAAGAATAATATTCTGCAAAAATCCTTTTTATGTTATCTGCATCTAGGTTTAAGAAGCTAAAATTATTAACATGCAGCATGGTTAATTCGGTTGCCACATCAAGTTTATTTCTTTGAATAGGAATCGAAGTCATCCTATCATTAGCCATTTTTTCACCCCCTCCCAACTAGCACAATTCGGGAAAAGGGGTCATTTTCCTGCAAAATACAACTCTCCTAAGCAACTTTTATGGAGGCAAATAAAAAACCCCGTAACATTAACTAGTTACGAGGGTTCTGGTTTCTAATGGTGGAGATGAGGGGAATCGAACCCCTGACCTCTTGAATGCCATTCAAGCGCTC
>ERZ773359.5663-NODE-5663-length-11781-cov-15.232304_pt1 | contig 11781 bp, 9 predicted proteins | sample MGYA00374955_ERZ773359 | MGnify/ENA primary metagenome ERZ773359 (study PRJEB29098, sample SAMN04486028) | biogas fermenter metagenome | study: EMG produced TPA metagenomics assembly of the Biogas fermentation microbial communities from Germany - Plant 4 DNA1...
AAGGGAATAAGGATTGGAATTATTCAGCCCCCCATGGAGCAGGCAGGGTAATGAGTAGAAGAGAAGCGAAAAGGCAAGTTAGCCTAGAAGAATTTAAGAAATCTATGAAAGGTATATATACAACATCCGTAAATAAATCAACTATTGATGAAGCACCAATGGCATACAAACCTATAGATGAAATAATAAACAGCATTCAGGATACTGCTGAAATATTAGAGATCATCAAACCAATATATAATTTCAAAGCTGCATAGCTTAATATCATTTTCAAAATTATAAAAGCCGGTATAATTAAGAATCCTTATAAATACCGGCTTGTCCTTCTTACATAATTTATTGTTCTATTATACTACCATCAGTTCCTATAGTTACTACTTGCCATGGAATCATTTTATTACTATCCATCAATGCTTTTTGCACTGCATAGACAAGCCCACCACAACAAGGTACTGACATGCGTAGCACGGTAACGCTTTTGATATTATTGGCCTTAATTATTTGAGTTAGCTTTGCAGCATAGTCCACATTATCTAATTTAGGACAACCAATTATAGTAATTTTATCTTTCATATAATCCCTATGAAAATTGGCGTAGGCAAAGGCAGTACAATCGGCAGCCACTAATAACTTTGCATTATCAAAATAGGGTGCATTAACTGGCACTAATTGAATTTGGCAAGGCCATTGATTTAGGTGGGATTCTAGTGGTGTTTGATACTCTGTGGTATTATTAGATTTATTAGTCTTTCTTTTTATTGTAGTTACATTAGTACCAGGACACCCACATGCCAAATTTTTTACCATAGGTTCTTGATCTTCTCGATCTACTAAGGTAATTGCTCCCGTTGGACATTCAGGAAGACAGTTCCCCAAACCATCACAAAGGGAGTCGCTTATCAATCTTGCCTTCCCGTCAATTATCTCAATTGCACTTTGCTCACAGACATTGGCGCAGAGTCCACATCCTATACATTTTTCTTCATCAATCCTCATCACTTTACTAGGCACTCTACATACCTCCTTAAATTTTCTAACTCAATTGCATTGACAGTTTTATTATAGTGTAGTAGAATTAAGTGAATCGGTAACAAATGTTACGGTGTTGGGAGGTTATATTTTGTACAAAAAGTGGTTAAAAATTATTCTAAAAAGCCCTCTATTCCAAGGCATAGAGGAAGATCAATTAAATACAATTCTACAATGTATAAAACCTAGAATAGTAGATTATAATAAAGATGAATTTATAGCATTAGCCGGCGATGATTTCAAAGAAATAGGTCTAGTTTTATCCGGCGAAGCTATGATTGTCAAGGAGAACGCAGTTGGGAATCGTATAATTATTTCTATGGTCAAGCCTGGAGAGCTTTTTGGGGAAATGGCAGCTTTTTCAGGCAAATCAAAGTGGCCTTCTAGCGTAATTGCCCAGAAATTCTGTACTGTTCTCTTTATATCCCCTAAAGCAATCGTATCCCAATGTGAAAAGTTGTGTAATAGTCATCAACTTTTGATTATGAATATGCTCAATATCATATCAAATAAAGCCCTTATACTCAATAGAAAGGTGGAATATTTGTCTATAAGAAGCATTAGAGGTAAGATTATCCATTATCTATTGGAACAATATAAGAAAAAAGGTAAAAATATATTTACTTTACCTTTAAATCGAAGTGAACTAGCGGATTTCTTAAACGTTCCAAGACCATCTCTTTCTAGGGAAATGTGCAGAATGCGGGATGAGGGACTTATTGACTTTCACCGTTCTTCCATAAAGATTAACAATGTTGAAAACCTAAAAACATTAGCAGAGCTATAAATTTTTTCTAGTATTGGTAATACTAATGTGGTAGTATATACTAAACAAAAGATACGAGGAGGTACTGTTGTGAGCTTTAAAATTAACCACAAGGTTACCTGGGTAGGAAAAATAGACTGGGAATTAAGACTTTTTCATGGTCATGAATATTCTGTACAAAGAGGCTCTAGCTACAACTCCTATTTAATTAGAGATGAAAAGACCGTACTGATTGATACAGTATGGCAACCATTTGCAAGGGAATTTATAGAAAATCTTAAAAAGGAAATTGACTTACAAGAAATTGATTATATCATAATTAACCATGCTGAAGTAGATCATAGCGGTGCACTTCCTGAGCTTATGAAAGAAATCCCAAATACTCCCATTTACTGTTCTGCCAATGGTATTAAATCAATAAAAGGCCACTATCATCAGGATTGGAACTTTGTCCCTGTAAAAACTGGTGATACCTTAAATATTGGATCTAGCGATCTCATTTTTGTTGAAGCTAGAATGCTGCATTGGCCAGACAGCATGTTTACATACATGACTAATGACAATATTCTATTTAGTAATGATGCTTTTGGCCAGCATTATGCCTCAGAGTATATGTACAATGATCTAGTGAATCCTGATGAACTCTATGATGAAGCAATAAAATACTATGCTAATATTTTAAATCCATTTAGCACTTTAGTGGAGAGAAAGATTGATGAGCTTATAAAGATGGATCTGCCCATTGACATGATTTGCCCTAGCCATGGAATTATATGGAGGAAGGATCCTCTTCAGATTGTAGATCTATATAAAAAGTGGGCGCAAGCCTACCAAGAGGATCAGATAACCATCATTTACGACACCATGTGGCAAGGCACTAGACGAATGGCAGATGCAATAGCAGAGGGGATCAAAAAAGTTGATGATAAAGTTAACATAAAGCTTTATAATGCTTCTATAACCGACAAGAATGATATTATAACTGAAGTTTTCAAGTCAAAGGCTATTGTATTAGGTTCTCCAACGGTAAATGGTAGTATTCTAACCTCAATGGCAGCCATAGTAGATTTAATTAAGGGGTTAAGATTTATAAATAAAAAAGCAGCTGCCTTTGGATGCTATGGGTGGAGCGGAGAATCATTGAAGATATTAAATGAACACTTAGAAAATGCTGGTTTTGAACTAGTCAGTGAGGGAATTAGGGAAATGTGGAATCCAGATGAATCAGCTCTTGAGCGATGCAGAGAATTTGGAAAAAAATTTGCTGAAAGTCTATAATGTATAAATAAAAAGAAAAGCTAGCAAATAATGCTAATAAATTTGCTAGCTTTTTTGATGGTACTTTATCTATGACTAGCTAAAAAGAACAAGGCAATGGTACCGGGACCAGCGTGGGCACCAATAACAGGTCCAATTGGATTTATTATAATCTCCTTTACACCTAATTGTTCACGAATCATGTCAGCTAGATAATTGGCATCATCTATTGAGTCACCATGGCTAATAAAAACAGTTTGTTCAGCGGGGTTTATTGCAGTTTCTACCATTTTTTCAAAAAGAGCTTTTATAGCTTTTTTTCTTCCTTTTACCTTTGCTACAGGAACTAATCTGCCTTTATTATCCACATGAAGAACTGGCTTAATATTTAATATGCTCCCCACAAAAGCAGCAGTGCTTGAAAGTCTGCCTCCTCTTTTTAAATGTTCTAAATCATCAACGGTAAACCAATGAGCTATCCTTAGCTTATTATTCTCAACCCATTGAACAATTTGTTGGTGATCCCAACCCTTATCCCGAAGGTCTAAAGCATGATGCACTAAAAGCCCTTGTCCCATAGATGCACTTTTACTATCAATGATACTTATAACCGCTTCGGGATATTCCTCCAATAACATTTCACGAGCCAACAATGCGCTATTATAACTGCCGCTTAAAGCAGATGAAAAGCACAAATATATTATTGATTTACCTTGTTCCAAAAAGCTTCTAAAAAAATCTACATAGGTTTGAGAATTTACCTGAGAAGTTGTTGCCATTTCACCTTGTCTAACTGCATTATAGAATTCAGAATAGGATAAAGTTTGACCTAGATCATCCTTTAGATCTCTACCCATAAAGTTGTAAGTAAAACTTACTATGGGGAGATCCCGCTTCTTTACATAGTCCAAAGACAGATCGCTGCAAGAATCAGTTATTATAACAGGCATCATTTTGGCCTCCTTAATAATATATTAGCATTACATTTTATACTATTATACCCATAATATAGGTGCTGCAAACTATAAATAAAATAGATATTACCTATAGAATAAAATATCTCATCAGATCATCTAATGTTTCCCTACGTCTAATAAGAATATGACTACCATCGGATTTTATCAGAACTTCGGCTGGTCTAAGACGATTATTATAATTGGAGGACATAGAATAACCATAGGCACCAGCATCCATGACTCCTAAAATATCTCCTTCTTCAATTTTAGGAAGAAGTCGATCTTGAGCAATTATATCTCCGCTTTCACAAATATTTCCCACTATAGTGACTTTCTCTAAAGAGTTACTATTATTGTCTGAATTATTCTTATAAACTTCAATATCGTGGTGAGATCCATATAACATAGGTCGAGCCAAAACATTAAATCCTATATCGGTACCAATATATGTTGTCTGGTTATTTTGTTTTTTAGCATGAACTGTCCCTAATACAACGCCACATTCGGCAACAATATAGCGGCCTGGTTCAATCTTAAATTCTACTTTCTTTCCATAGCTTAGGGTCCATGCTTCTAATACTAAGGAGAGTTTTTTGCCGAACTCCTTAAGCTCTAGTCTAGGTTCACAATCCTGTTTATGATAGGGAATTCCAAATCCGCCACCAATATCAATAAACTCAAGATTAGAAAATTCTTTAGCAGCTGATAATAATAACTTTGCACCTTCAATAAAGATGTCTCCATCCATAAACAAGGAACCTAAATGTTGATTGACACCAACAATCTTCAAATTATATTCTTTAGCTATATCTTTTATTTCAGGTATATATTCTAAATTTATACCAAACTTTGTATCTTCTCCGGCAGTTATGACTTTTTTATGGTGTCCTACTCCAATACCAGGATTTAATCGAACCGCTACGCGGCCACCCGGGTTTATCTCCCCAAACTGTTTTAGTTGGGAAAGAGAATCCACACTTATGAGAATTCCTTGCTGTATAACATATAGCATCTCTTCTTTTGATATATTATTGCTTATATAGAAAATCTCATTAGGTCTGTACCCAGCTTTTAACAATATATGCACTTCTCCCGGAGATATAGCATCGGCATGTAAACCTTCCTCATGTATAATCTTTAACAATTCCAAATTAGTATTGGCCTTGCAGGAATAGTTTACAGTAAAATTGGGATATGAAACAAGGGAGACCATTTCACGACATCGTTGCCTCAAAATAGACTCATTATATACATATAAAGGACTCCCGTATTTTTCAATAAGTTCTCTAGGAGTAGAATTACCATAAAAATTAGTCTTCTTGGTATAATAGTTATCCATTGTTTGTGCCTCCAATTTCTAGCGGAATTAGAATAATCTTATAATACGGAAAAATGTTTTTATTGTCAAGGAAGATAAGCTTATTAATTCTTGGGCAGGAAATTCTAGACTATTGTAGAATAAAGATAAAATAAGTATGATTAATACAGTGCAAAATGAATACCAAAGGAGGAAAAAATGCTAGCAAAGGTTAAAAGTGGTGGCATTTTTGGTATTGAAGGATATATTGTTGATGTGGAAGTGGATATATCCAATGGCCTTCCAGTTTTTGATATAGTTGGATTACCTGATCTATCAGTACGTGAATCCAAGGAAAGGGTAAGAGCAGCTATAAAAAACAGTGGCTTTGAGTTTCCTATTAAGCGTATTACAGTAAATATGGCTCCAGCCAATACAAAAAAAGAAGGTTCTGCTTTTGATCTAGCCATAGCAATTGGTATACTAATGGCAACTGAACAAATACCTCGACTAAATAATTTCAATCCTCTGTTTCTGGGGGAATTATCTTTAGATGGTACATTAAGACCAGTAAAAGGTGTCCTACCTATGCTACTATCCATAAAAGATAATCAAAAGGATGTAATCCTTCCTTATTCTAACGTAGAGGAAGCTGCTAATGTTTCTGGAATAAACATATATCCATTTCATAACTTACGAGAACTTGTATCATGTCTTAGAGGAGAATCTAATCTAACACCATATAATAGACCCAGTGATGCTGATATGAATTTTGAGGCTTCATTCACTGAAGATTTTAGCGATGTAAAAGGGCAAGAAAGCGTAAAAAGAGCTTTGGAAATAGCAGCTGCCGGTGGGCACAATGTGATTATGATTGGACCGCCTGGCTCAGGTAAAACTATGTTGGCCAAAAGAATTCCAACAATTCTTCCTGACTTAACCTATAGTGAAGCCCTTGAAATTACAAAAATTTATAGCGTTGCTGGGCTATTAAAGGAGAAAGAAGGCATAATTCGCCATCGTCCCTTTATATCTCCCCACCACACTATATCCAGTTCAGCTCTTGTGGGAGGAGGTAGAATACCAGTTCCTGGCCAAATAAGTTTAGCACACCATGGTGTTCTATTCTTAGATGAATTGCCTGAATTCAAAAAAGAAGTACTAGAAGTTCTCAGACAGCCCTTAGAAGACGGGGAAATAACCATATCTAGGTCATATGGCACTGCAACTTTTCCAGCTAAATTCATGCTAGTGGCTAGTGCTAATCCATGTAACTGCGGTTATTATGGTTCCAGTAATGATAATCATGTGTGTGTTTGTACCCCTTCACAAATAAAAAGATATTTAGGGAAAATATCAGGACCCTTGTTGGATCGGTTTGATATACATATTGAAGTGCCTAGTTTATCATTTCAAAAACTAAGCGGTAATGAAAAAGGTGAATCCTCCGCTAGTATAAGAGCTAGAGTTAACAAGGCAAGAGAAAGGCAAGTTAAGCGCTATTCAAAGGAAGGTATATACTACAACGCCCAACTGAGTTCAAAACTTATCAGGAAATATTGTGTCTTGGACCCATCAGCAAAAGCTTTGATGGAGCAAGCTTTTTCATCTATGAATCTTAGCGCAAGAGCTTATGACAGAATTTTAAAAGTGGCTCGAACTATAGCTGATTTAGAAGGACGAAAAAATATCCAAACCCATCATGTAGCTGAAGCTATTCAGTATAGATCTTTGGATAGACAGTATTGGACATGACTGGGCTATCAGTTAACATAATATGCTAATTCAATAATTAATTACTATATGGAAAAATGACTGTTAAGCATTCACTTTATCACTGATTTATGGAAAACAAAAAGCCAAATTTTCTTAATCACTATAATTATACAAGGAGGATTATGGTGGAACAGGTTGATGAAAGAATTTTTTGGATATGGCTTTCTCAAATTCCTGGTATTGGAGCAAGACGATTTCACCTGCTAATAGAGCATTTCGGTAGTGCTAGCCAAGTATGGTTTGCTTCAAAGAATGAAATAGAGAAGTTAACTTCATTTTTAGGGAGTAATGTGATACATGAAATAATAAATCAGAGAAATGATAATACACTGGATCGAATAAAAAGGATGATGGATTCATCTAAGTTTAGGATAATCACTTTATTCGATGATGAATATCCTAAATTACTCAAAGAAATTTATGATCCACCACCTGTTCTTTACTGTAAAGGTCTGCCAATTAAAAACCATCAACCCGCTATTTCAATAGTTGGTTCTAGGAGATCTACTGCTTATGGAAGACAAATGGCAGAAAAGTTTAGCTATGAGCTTGCAGCAGCTGGAGTAACTGTAGTAAGCGGGCTAGCAAGAGGTATAGATGCCATGGCTCACTACGGAGCCTTGAAGGCGGGAGGAGATACGGTTGGAGTTTTAGGCTGCGGAGTAGATATAATATATCCACCAGAAAATAGAAAGCTGTTTAGCAGAATGGTGCAGGAGGGTACAATACTAACCGAATATCCACCTGGCTCAAGTCCTGTAGCAGGAAATTTTCCTGCAAGAAATCGAATTATTAGTGGAATGACTAGTGGAGTGTTAGTTATTGAAGCAGGACAAAGAAGCGGAGCACTAATAACAGTAGATTTTGCATTAGAGCAGGGAAGAGAGGTTTATGCTCTTCCAGGAAATATAAATGTGCCCCAAAGTGCTGGTACAAACAAGCTGCTAAAAGAGGGAGCAAAATTAGTCACAGATGTTCAAGATATTCTTGAAGAACTGGGTTTACAGCAAAAAAATAAGGAAAAGAATCAAGAGCCTGTTCAGCTTGATTTTTTTGAAACTCAGGTGTATAATGCTCTCCAAGAAGGGGAGCGCCATCTGGAGGAATTGTTAAAAGAAACAAAAATGGATGTACATAAATTAAATGCAGTGTTGACAATGCTAGAAATTAAGGGAATAGTAAAGCAAATGCCAGGTAAAATATTTATTAGAAACTGGGATGTTTGAAACAATGGAGGTTATATAATGGCACAAAATTTAGTAATTGTAGAATCACCGGCAAAGGCAAAGACAATTAAAAAATTTTTAGGCAGAAATTATAAGGTTGAAGCATCTATGGGACATGTTAGAGACTTACCTAAGAGTCAGTTAGGTGTTGACATAGAAAATGATTTTGAACCTAAATATATAACTATCAGAGGCAAGGGAGAACTTTTAAAAAAGCTGAGAAAAGAAGCACAAAGTGCTAGTCAAGTATTCCTTGCCACTGACCCTGATAGAGAGGGAGAAGCTATTTCATGGCATCTAGCCCATGCTCTAAAAATTGATATCAATAGTTCTTGTAGAATTGAATTTAATGAAATAACAAAAACGGCAGTAAAAGAAGCTATAAAGAAACCCAGGCCCATAAATAAAAACCTGGTGGACGCTCAGCAAGCAAGAAGGATATTGGATCGTATAGTAGGATATCAAATTAGCCCTCTGTTGTGGAGAAAAATACGTAAAGGTCTTAGTGCAGGGCGTGTTCAATCTGTTGCCACTAGAATTATATGCGAAAGAGAGAGGGAGATTCAAAACTTTGTTCCTGAAGAGTATTGGTCTCTAGTAGGAAATTTTCATAAAGAAAACCATACACAGATATTTGAAGCGAACTTCTATGGTCTTAATGGAAGAAAACTTGAACTTAAAAATAAACAACAAGTTGATGAAATCATTAATGCTCTTAAGGGAGCAGATTTTATTGTCCAGGAAGTAAAAAAGGGGACAAAAAAGCGGAATCCATCACCTCCTTTTACTACTAGTACCCTTCAGCAGGAAGCATCTAGGAAACTGGGTTTTACTGCACAAAAAACAATGATGCTTGCACAACAACTCTATGAAGGAATTGATATAGAAGGTGAAGGTTCTGTAGGATTAATAACATATATAAGAACAGATTCCACAAGAGTCTCCCCATCTGCCCAAAATGAGGCTTTAGACTACATTTTGTCTAAATATGGTAATGAATATAAACCTGATAAACCTAATCTGTTTAGAAGCAAAAAAGGGACGCAGGATGCCCATGAAGCTATTCGCCCTACAAGTGTGCTAAGGGATCCTGAATCAATTAAAGGTTCCCTAAAAAGGGACCAATATCGACTATATAAATTAATTTACCAAAGGTTTCTGGCAAGCCAAATGACCCCAGCTATTTTTGAAACCATGACTATAATAATAAAAGGAAAGGATTATATTTTTAGAGCCACTGGTTCTCGTAAGGTTTTTCAGGGCTATTCCATTCTATATGAAGAAGGTAGCGACGAGGCTAAAGAAGAAAAAGATATAGATCTACCTGAAGTAATAGAAGGCGAAAAATTAGTGCTGAAAGAACTAGTACCTAATCAGCATTTCACCCAACCTCCTCCTCGCTATACTGAAGCTTCTTTGGTGCGTACTCTGGAGGAAATGGGTATTGGAAGACCAAGTACCTATGCTCCTACAATCCACACCATTACATCCAGAGGCTATGTAGAAAGGGATAAGAGAACCTTGATTCCTACTGAATTAGGTTTCATTGTCAATGATCTAATGACAGAGTATTTTCCTGATATAGTGGATTATCAATTTACAGCAGAGATGGAAGAAGTTTTAGATAAGGTTGAAGAAGGAGAAAAGTATTGGAAGGATATACTGAGAGATTTTTACCCAAATTTTAAGAAATTGCTGGACTATGCAGATGGACAGATCCCGCAAATAGAAATTAAAGACGAAGAATCCGATGTAGTATGTGAGAATTGCGGAGTAAATATGGTGATTAAGACAGGGCGTTATGGTAGATTCTTGGCATGTCCTAATTTTCCAGAATGCAGAAATACCAAGCCCTTAATAGAAGAATTAGACGTCCCCTGTCCAAAATGTGGTTCGAACATAGTGGTTAGAAAGACAAAGAGGGGCAGAAAGTTTTATGGATGTAGTCAATATCCCAAGTGCGACTTTGTATCCTGGGATCCACCAGTAAAAGAACCCTGCCCTGAATGCGGTTCCTATATGGTGGAGAAAACTAGTAGGGGAAAAACTACTATTGTATGCTCTAATAATGAATGCAAATATAAAAAGGAAAAGGAAATGGAGAAATGATGGAATATAAAGTTGCAGTTATAGGTGGAGGATTAGCAGGTTGTGAAGCAGCATGGCAGTTAGCAAATAGAGGGATAAAGGTTGCACTATATGAGATGAGACCAAATAACACAACTCCTGCTCATACTACCTCATCTCTTGCAGAACTAGTTTGCAGCAACTCCCTTAGATCAGATAGGCTAGAAAATGCAGTAGGCCTTTTAAAGGAGGAAATGAGAAGACTCAATTCCCTTATTATTAAGGCTGCTGATCTTCATCGCATTCCTGCTGGTGGAGCTTTGGCAGTAGATCGGGAATCTTTTTCAAAATATATAACTAATACTATAAGTGCTCATCCAAATATTACTCTTATCCGTCAAGAAGTAGAGGAATTGCCCGATACAGAATACATTATTATAGCAACAGGACCACTATCTTCTCCATCTATTTCAAAGACAATATCTAAGCTTATAAAGCAGGAATATCTTTATTTTTTTGATGCTGCTGCACCAATTGTAACTGCTGAATCATTGGACAGAACCAAAATATTTAAAGCCTCTCGTTATGGTAGAGGAGATGATTATCTGAACTGTCCTATGAACAAGGAAGAATATACTAGATTTTGGAATGAGCTAGTTAATGCAGAAGTTGTCACCTTAAAGGATTTTGAACAGAGAGTTTTTGAGGGATGTATGCCAATAGAAATAATGGCATCTAGGGGAATAGATACCCTTAGGTTTGGTCCCCTTAAACCCGTTGGATTGATTGATCCCCGAACTGGAAAAGAACCATATGCTGTAGTTCAGCTAAGGCAGGATAATCATAGGGCTACACTATACAATATGGTAGGATTTCAAACTAATCTTAAATTTGGAGAACAAAAACGAGTTTTTTCATTGATTCCCGGCATGGAAAATGCAGAATTTGTAAGATACGGTGTAATGCATCGAAATACCTTTATTAATTCTCCAAAACTTTTAAATTCCTTTTATCAAATGAGGGATAATCCTAATATCTATTTTGCAGGGCAGATAACTGGGGTTGAGGGATATGTAGAATCAGCCTCCAGCGGTCTTTTAGCTGGATGTCATTTAGCAAAGACCATACATGGAGAGCCCATGCCTGATTTCCCCGATACCACTGCTATAGGCGCCCTGTCCCATTATATTTCTAATCCTGCTGTTAAAGATTTTCAACCTATGAATATTAATTTTGGGATAATGCAGCCGCTAGATTTCAGAGTTAGAAATAAACAGCAGAGAAATAGGTTGTTGGCGGAAAGAGCTCTTAAGGTTATAGATGCCATTGCAGAGTCTTTATAAAATGTATATCGAAAAAGCTGTCAATACTCAGTGAAAATGTCACCTAAAAAAGTATAATTTTATT
>ERZ773359.5669-NODE-5669-length-11771-cov-4.578696_pt1 | contig 11771 bp, 13 predicted proteins | sample MGYA00374955_ERZ773359 | MGnify/ENA primary metagenome ERZ773359 (study PRJEB29098, sample SAMN04486028) | biogas fermenter metagenome | study: EMG produced TPA metagenomics assembly of the Biogas fermentation microbial communities from Germany - Plant 4 DNA1...
TGGGGCTGGGCGATGCCGTACCCGCCACCTGCTTTCCCACGGCCTCCTGCATGGCCTCATCCTGGGACCGCTCCTTAATCGCTGCCATCGGCAAAGCCATCGCTGCGGAATGCCGTGCCCTGGGTGTCCAGGTCCTGCTGGGGCCGGGGATCAATATCAAGCGAACTCCCCTGGGGGGAAGAAATTTCGAGTATTTTTCCGAAGATCCCTACCTGACAGCCGAACTGGCCATTGCTTTTGTCAACGCGGTGCAGGAAGAAGGGATCGGCACCTCTTTAAAACACTACGCCTGCAACAACCAGGAATTCGAACGGATGACCATCAGCGCGGAGGTGGACATGCGCACACTGCACGAGATCTACCTCTACGCCTTCGAGCGGGTGGTCAAAGAAGCCCGCCCCTGGACGGTTATGGCTGCCTACAATCGCATCAACGGCGTGCCCGCCACAGAAAACAGTTACCTGCTCACCACCGTCTTAAAAAACGAATGGGGCTATGAAGGCTGTGTCATCTCCGACTGGACGGCGGTCAACGATAAAGAAAAAGCGCTGCTGGCTGGATTGGACCTGGAAATGCCGGGTAAAGGCGGCTCCGGCGACATGGCTGTTCTCCGGCTGGTCAAGGAAGGGCGCATTGCCGAAAGCGTCATTGATGAAGCGGTGCGCCGCATCCTGCGCCTGGTCCTGCAGGCGGAGCAGCATCAACGCCCGGCGGTTTCCTTCGACGCGGCGCTGCAGGCGGCTCACCATGCCCTGGCCAGGCGGGCCGCCGCCGAAGGTGCGGTGCTCCTGAAAAACGAGCATCACCTGCTCCCCCTGGACCGCAACTCCCTCTCTTCCCTGGCGGTAATCGGCCGCTTCGCCCGGGAGCCTCGCTACCAGGGGGCCGGCAGCTCCCAGGTGACCCCCAGCAGGGTGGACACGGCTTACGATGAAATAAAAAAACTGCTCGGCAACCAGTGTGAACTGCTCTACGCCCCGGGATACGGCAGCGGCAGCGAGGTCGATGAAAACCTGATCGCAGAAGCGACGGCCGCGGCCAAACAGGCCGCAGTGGCGGTTGTCTTTGCCGGGCTGCCGCCTGAATGGGAATGGGAAGGGTTTGACCGCGATCAGCTCGCTCTGCCTGCGGCGCACAACCGCTTAATCGAGGCGGTCTGTGCAGTTCAGCCCCATACCGTGGTCTACCTGGCCAACGGCTCCCCTGTCACCATGCCCTGGCTGGATCAGGCGGAAGCGGTCATCGAGGGCTGGCTTGGCGGGCAGGCCGCCGGGGGTGCCGCCGCGGATCTGCTCTTCGGGCTGGTCAACCCCTCCGGGAAACTGGCTGAAACCCTGCCCCGCCGCCTGGAAGATACCCCGGCTTATCTGAACTTTCCCGGGGAGGCGGACAGCGTCAGGTACGGGGAAGGGCTTTTTGTGGGCTATCGCTACTATGACCGGAAGAAGATTGCGCCGCTCTTTCCTTTCGGCTTCGGCCTCTCCTACACCAGCTTCGAATACAGTGATCTGCAGTGCGACCGGAAAGGCTTACTGAAGGGGATCGGCTGCAGGTGCGGCTGAAGGTGACAAACAGCGGGAAAAGGGCGGGACAGGAAATCGTGCAGCTCTACCTGCGCGACGAGTCGTCGTCCCTGGTCCGCCCGGATAAGGAGCTGAAGGGTTTTGCCAAGGTGGCGCTTGCTCCGGGTGAGACAAAAACCGTGGAATTCACCCTGACGGGGCGCGATTTCGCCTGCTATGACGGCAGCGGCGGCGCCTGGGTCGCGGAAACGGGCTGGTTCGAGATTCTGGCCGGCAGCTCCAGCGCCGACATCAGGCTGAGGGCCCGGGTTTATCTCGAATCTTCCCAAGCCATCAAACGCCGCTTCCAGCGGCTCATCCCCTTTAAATATTTTCTCGCCGACGAGCGCGTGAAAAAGACTTTCCAGGCAGAGCTGGGAGAATTGCCCATGGTGGCCCTCCTCTTATCGGGCGATCTGGATCAAACGCTGCAGAAGATGCTCGGCAATATGCCGATCATCAAGCTGCTGGACTTTACCGGGGGCGAAATTACGGTGGAGATGCTCGACCGGCTGCTGGACCGGATTAACCGGCAGGACTAGCCGGGCGTAAAAACTACGGTAGTGGCAAGTGGAATAAAAGCTTTGCCCCTTGCCACCCAAGAAGCCGGAGCCACTGTGGACGAATGGATCGGTTGGGCTTCACCGGCACCATCACGCCGTCGAAGCGGTGACCGCCTCCAGATCAACAATCCGGATGGGAAAGTTCAATTGATCGAGCAGGGCATTGTACTCCGCTTCGGTCAGCTCCTGCTTTTTCCCGGAGAGGCATACGAGGAGCGCTTCGATCACATTTGTGCCGAAAGAGCGCCCCTCCATGTCCGGGGTGGTGCAGACCAGTTTATGTAAATTCCGTTCTTTTAGCAGGCGAATATTTTCTTCCGTGATCGTGTTGGTGATAATTGTTTTACCGCTCAAGTCATGCGGCATATATTTATAGATTAAATGGAAGTCGCCGGCAATTATATCTGCATCCCGAAAAAAACGCGAGAAACGCGGCTTGTTAATCTCCTGGCTATCTCCGGCCGGGTAGAGCATCGAGAAAGGCAGCCTGCAGATCAGCGGGAGAAGCAGCCTGGCCAGGAAGGCGATTGTTTTTAGGGAGTACAGCGGGATCGGCAACCCCAAAACAAAGGGGAAATCGCCGTAAGTGAGCCGGCACCCGGCCTCCTCCAGGGCCTGGGCCATACTGAGGCGATCCATGGCGCAGACCATCAATGCCCGTTTGCCGCCCGCAAGCAAACCGGTTTCCCTGGCCAGGTAGTTGATTACCCGCCGCTCCAATGTTTTTTTAATCCCACCGCCGTCAACGATCGGGGTCAACCGCGCCGCCTCCATGATCCGCCGCGCATCGCGCAGCTGATAGCGCCGGTCGATCGAGTAGAGGTTCACGCTGATCCCGCCCAGGCCGAAGGCATCCACCTTTCCGTCCAGCGCTTTAATCGTTTCGATCATGCGCTCCATGTCGCCATCCATCCCGACCCTCTCCACCCGGCATTCCTGCCCGAGCAGGCTGACGGTAACAGCATGATCCCGTTTGGACGAACCAAGGCTGATTCCCATTACTTTTTTCACTCAGACATCTCCTTTAAAAACTAAGATGATTGCATAAATTCAATCGATGCTAGATTCAACCTTTCTGAATAATATCCTGCCGGGCAGGATCCCGCCTGAAACCGGAACTGCGTAAAACACGAAACCATGCGAACCCGCAGCCGGCCTTCACCCTGAGAGCATGAAGCCTCGAATAAGCTGATGAGAAACCAATCATGGTTAGCCACTTAACGGATCCGGATCAAAGCCGGAGCTGAGTAACTGGAGCAGAGATGGGATATAATAGGTTTAAAGTTATTTATCACCTTTTCCGGCAACACATTACTGATCGGAGGTTAGAAGCAGGATGCAGATTAGCGGGCGCAACAAAATCAAAGGCCGGGTGGTCGGGGTTACCCCGGGGACTGTCACCGCAGAGGTTGAGCTGGATATCGGCAGCGGGAACCGCCTCGCTGGAGTGATCACCAGGCGTTCTCTGGACGAGATGGGCATCAAAAACGGAGACGAGATCACCGCTTTAATCAAGGCCACTTCGGTCATGTTCATCAAGGGGTAATGCCCAAACCTGGGCCGCCTGGTAGACTTAGCCGTCAGCCGGGCGGTCTTCCTTTTTCCTGTTTTGAAGAAAGACCAGCAGGTAATGAGTCCCTAGTCCGGCCAGGAAACCGTAAGCCATGTTTGTAAAGATGGAAACCAGGGCTGTTACCGCCAGCACCGCAAGTTCCCTGTTAAACGACACATCTCTGGCAAATTTAACCATCTCCAGGCCGACCAGAAACATCATTGCTCCGATGATCGCTTGCGGAAACACCGCAAACAAACCGGCAATGGAAGAAGCCAGCAACAGGCCCAGCAGTATTTCGATCAGCCCTTCCAGGATATTGGCGCCCCCGGTGCGGGCGCCGAAATAATACTGGCCGGCCAGGCCGCCGGCGCCGTGACAGAGGGGCATTCCTCCGAAAAAGGGAAACACCAGGTTCATTAACCCCATGTTTAAGGATAAGCGGCGCTCGCTGACCGGGCGATCGGGAAAATATTTTTTAATTAATGAAGAGGTAGAGATCACGGCATTGGTGGCGGTTAGCGGAATCTGGGCGAATCCGGCCAGAAGGAGCCCCTGCCACACTTCCACCGGTTTAAAAAAGGTTATTTCCGGCAGTGTAAAACCGGTAAACTTGACCTGGGCCAAATCGCCATGGAAATAGGTAATCGCTAATCCCAGCAACACCAGGACTACCGCTGCGGGAGCATAGCGGTTTTGGCGTAAAAAAATGACGATTAAGACTGACACTGCTCCCAGCAGCCACCAGTCGGCAAGAAATTTCAAGGCTTCCAGGGCAAGCAGGACGCCCAAAGCAACCTGGATGCCCCGGATGACCGGCCGGGGAGTATATTTGGCCACGTAATCCATAATTCCGGTAACGGCAAACAATAGCCAGACAATACCCATGCCTAAGCCCGACGCGTAGATCAAAGAAGGCGGCCACTGCTGGGCAATGGCCACCACGGCGAGCACTTTCATCGGCTCAATGGGCATGGGCAGGCGATAGACAATCCCGGTAATAATGTTGGCCAGGCCCATGGTAACAAGCAAGCCTGCCGGGTTGAGCCCGCATACGGCGATGTAGCCGATGGCCAGGGGAAAGAGGGTGCCGAAGTCGCCCATGGCCCCGGAAAGTTCGCGTAAACTGAATTCAAAAGGACCAATTTTCATGATTGCCCACCATGCCTTTACTAAACGAGGATGAAATACTGACAAAGCTATTTTACAAAAATACTAGTAGATCATGCGACCCTCAATAAAAGCCCCGGTCCGCGGATCATGCGGCGCGGTAAAGATCTGCTTCGTTTCCCCCATTTCCACGATCCGCCCGTCATATAAAAAGATCACCTCGTCTGTGACCCGCCGGGCCTGAAAAACATTGTGAGTAACCATAATTACGGTAATAGAGGTGTTCCGCTTTAGATCCAGGATCAACCTTTCCATTAACTCCACATTAGCCGGATCCAGGTTTGCCGTCGGCTCATCAAGCAGCAGCAGGGCAGGTTCAAAAGCCACCGCCCGGGCTAAGGCCACCCGCTGGGCTTCTCCCCCGGAGAGGGTGGCTGCATGACGGCCGGCCAGCTCTTTCAATCCCACCTGCTCGAGAAGCGTGTCCACCTTTTTCTTAATCTCCTGCTTTTTAAACCCCCGCACTTTTAACCCATAAGCAATGTTTTCAAACACTGTGGTCCTGAAGAGTATCGTCTTCTGAAAAACCAGGGTCATCTGACGGCGCAAGTCGAGGCTGTCTTTAGCATTATGGCTGTTGCTCCGGCCAAAATAATAGATCTCGCCTCTGTCCGCTTTCACCAGTTGATTGATAATGCGCAGCAGGGTGCTCTTGCCGGCGCCGCTAGGACCAATAATACCGTAAATTTTACCCCGGTGGAGGACCAACCGCTCTATGTTTAATACCTCCCGGTCATACCGTTTGACCAGGTTTTCTACCCGCAGGACCACTTTAGCGCCGGGCATGGCTTTCTCCTCCTTCCGGTGATTCTTTCTGGAATGTATAAAGCAGGGAATTGATGACAAAGTAGATGGCCAGCAGGATCAGTCCCAGGCCGATGGCCAGCTCGAAATGGCCCTTACCGGTCTCCAGAACCATGGCTGTAGTCATCACCCGTGTGCGCCCCTCGATGTTACCGCCGACGATCATCACCGCTCCCACCTCGGCTACTACCCGGCCGAACCCGGTCACCACGGCCCCCAGAATGGAGTAGCGGCATTCCCGGATCACCGTCCATGCGGTTAGTAAAGGACCGGCCCCCAGGGTACGGGCTGTTTCCTCCAGCTCCCGGCCCCGGCTGCGGATACCAACCATGGTCAGGCCGGTTACGATGGGCAGGGCGAGGGCGACCTGCGCTGTAACCATGGCCACCGGAGTATAAAGCAGTCCCAGCACCCCTAAGAGGCCTTGCCGGGACAATAGCAAATAGATCGCCAGCCCCGCCACCACCGGGGGAAGCCCCATCAGCGTATAGATGATCTTGTTGATCAGCCTGGTCTTTCTTTCCTCGCACATTCCCAGCCAGGTGCCCAGGGGAACACCGAGCAGGGTGCTGATGATTATGGCCGCCCCCGAGACCTGCAGCGATAATAACACGATGCGCAGCAGGTAAGGGTCCAGGGTAATGATCAATCTGAAAGCTTCCAGAATACCGTCCAGCAGCGACAAAAAAATCCTCCTCAAATATTAACTCGCCCGGGGTACGGCTGAGCGCACCCCGGGCAGGGATAACCCTACAAAGTTATATTCCCAATCCGGGGAAGAAAAGGGTCTCTCCACCGATCTGGAAGGAGCTGATCAGAGACTGCCCTTCTTCCGAGATCAAAAACTCGATGAACTGAAGGGCCTCTTCATACTTTACATGTGGATGTTTTTCCGGGTTAACGGCCATCACTCCGTACTGGTTAAACAAGGCCGGATCCCCTTCGAGAACGATCTCCAGGTCGAGTTCATCCTTCATTGATAGATAGGTCGCCCGGTCGGTAAGAGTATAAGCCAGGTTCTCGTTGGCTACCGTCAGGGTGGCACCCATTCCCTGCCCGATGGCCATATACCATTCGCTCCCGGCCGGGTCTACGGAGGCTTCTCCCCAGAGCCGCAGCTCCATGCGGTTGGTGCCCGAATCGTCGCCGCGGGAGACAAAAGTATGCCCGCCCGCAGCCAGCTTGGCCAGCGCTTCGACCACGCTCTCTACGCCCTTGATACCGGCCGGATCGTCCGGTGAACCGACGAGCACAAAATCATTATACATTACATCGTGGCGATCAACAAAATAACCTTCTTCGACCAGCTGCAGCTCTGAGGCGCGGTCATGCACCAGCAGAACGTCGGCGTCACCACGCTTCCCCGTTTCCAGGGCCTGGCCCGTGCCCTGGGAGAGGATCTCCACAGCAATGCCGGTTTCCACACCGGTATCGGGAATGGACTAACTAAAAGACCGGTCCAAGGTGGGGAATAATATCATCTCCGTGTAATCCCGCACTTTGCTGAATGCACGGCTGGAGTTTCCAATAGGAACTTGAAGAGATAAAAAGCAGCAGGTAAGCCGGTTAAGCGATACATCAGTATTGATGGGGCGCTAATGGGTTTCCAGGTAATCCTCCAGATATTCCATATACTTTAAGTAATACTCCAAAGTACTTTTGATGGAATCATAGACTATCCGGTTGTCAATTTTTTGATATTCATGAACGATAATATTTCTCATACCTGTAGAAGGGGCTATTACGAGAGCAAATTCGAGCGGAAATACTTTTGCTTCCGCCATTTTTATAAAAGAAGAATAATAATCCGCCGGCGTTTCTTCCCCCGCTTTCTTTAACACCATATTGTTAATATCTGTTGCGGCCTCCACAATAAGTTGCAGCAGTCTTTCTGTCGTTCTTCTATAAAGATGGTTGCCGCTATAATCTTCATAAGAAATGGATTGAAGCTCCGCCAGTTCTCTGTAGTAGGACTGCAGAGCGGCTAGCTTTTCCCGCACAATTTCTGTAAACGGGTTGTTCATCTCTTCAGCGCTCCCAATTGCTCCTTAAAAAATTCTTTTTTCAAGGTGCGGAATTTCGCGGTATCGTAATAATACCTCAAGCAGTAAAGCCTGTAACGTTCAAAAAAGTCCGGTTTACTTTGAAACAAAACTCTTCCCTTACCGGCAATTTCAAATTTTAAAAGCCCCGAGGCCCGCCGGAGATCGATCAAATCCAGCCGATCATATTGGAAGAATGCGCTGAGATCCCTGATCAGCTGCAGATATTCATCCCGCTGCAATTCCTTTCCGGGAAGAAAGGCAATATCAATGTCGCTCCGGCCCGGTTGAAAGTATCTCGTCCCATAACTTCCCAGCAGGATCAGCAGATCCAGTTCATGCTTGCCGGCCAAAACCGCCAAAGCCGGCTTTTCATAACTGATCCGCTTTAAATTAAAAGCGTTGTGCTCGCGCTTCATGATAAATCACCTACAATAAAAGCCTGGAACGATTATAACAATTTATGGAACAGGTGTCAATTGCTAAAAAACCCGAAAAAGAAGCGCCGCCTTTGCAGCGACGCTATAAATATGGTTAGAGTGAGGTAGAGTCATGAAAAAAGATTAATCTTTCCCTGGCATGATCCTAAAAAACTTTTAATGGAGCTGCTTTCTTCCCGGCGCCGCTCCGCCATACGCTCCAGTTCCCTGATGATCTCTTCCCTAATCCGGGAAACAGGGAGATTATTCAAGCAGCGGTAATGCCGGATTAAGCCGGACGCTGCGGCCAGTTTACCGGGCGTAAACGAAGGACGATCGGCCAGGATGAAGGCGCAAATCTGTCCTAAGTCCCGGGCGGGGTCACCCGGGGAGAGCAACTCAAAATCAAGTCCATAAAAAAGGCCCTCCCTGAAGATAAAATTACGTAAATTATTATCCGTCTTCAGTAAAGCGTTGCTGTCGCCGGGCGCGGTTTGGGCATGTAGCCGCGCATACCAGCCGGCCAGGGCTTTCGTCCAGAGTTCCGAAGAAACCAGGTCTTTCTCCAGAATATCAGCCAGCAGCACCCCCTCCAGGTGCTGCAGGTAAAGCCGCCGCCCTTCCAGACCCAGGGGAGTAGGAACGGTTACTCCTGCGGCAGCAAGCTGCAGCAAATTGCTGTATTCCCGCTGCGCCGCTGCGGCTGTGGTAAACTCTTTTATTACCAGGCACTGCACTCCCGCTTCACCCTGCGGCATCTCTGCCTGGAAAACCCGGTTCCGCCTGCTGTAGTAGCGCCCGGTGATCCGGCAGCCTTCAATCATCCTTACCGCGACCGCCGATGGAAATATTGATTGTCGCGTGCTCCTTGTAGCCTTCCAGGGTTGACACCAGGCCGACAACGGTCTTTTTGATCACTTCCTGCACAAAGGGAACGATTGTAATTTCCCGGCCGCCGATCTCTAGCCGGACATCACTCCGGTCGAGCACACAGTCGCTCCTCTGGCGTTCACCGCGCAAAACGGCCCCCAGCAGCTCCCGGCAGCTCATGCCGCATTTAGTGCAGCATTCCGGGGGAAAATCCGGCATGAGCACGGGCACTTTTTCCAGGATTAAATCGACCAGGGCAGCGGTATCGGTGAGCACGTTAATCACGGGCAACCCCCGGTATTTGCTCATCTGTGCGGCAAGCTTCCCCGAAATGGCAAATACCGAATCATCAAGCCGCTCATCCACCTCCGCAGTCGAATGGGCCGTGATGATCTTGGGAACATTAAAATCTTCCACTCCTTCGAGGAGCACATAATCGTGATCATAGAAGTGCAGGATCTCGGCGACGCTCAACCGGCGGTCAAAGAGGATATCCGTTTCTTTCAGTCCGCGGGCTGTTACCAGCTGGGAACCGGCTTGGCGATGGCGATCGGTGTTGGTTCCGGCCGTATCGATGGCAAATCCTTCAAAATGAATATCCTTGACCGTGCCGACCGAAAAGCGGCGCCGCCTCAGTTCGCCGGTGACCTTCTCGACAACAGTGGTCTTACCCGACCTGGTTATTCCGATGATCGCAAAAACTTTGATCGTCAATCACCTCACCAAAAAGTAGGCGCTGCAGCAACCCAACCCGGCCGCTAAAGCCAGCGCCATCACTGCGTAATCACGGCCGCGCAGGTGCAGTTCGTCCAGGTAGCTGCGCCGGGGAAAGGCGCGAAAGGCCCGCGCTTCCATGGCGATAGCCGTTTTCTTCGCCTTTAACAGGGCTGATGCCGTTACGGGCATAAAGATATAGGTATAGACCTTGATTTTTTGCCCTAAAGGAATCTCTTTTATTTTCACGCCGCGCAACTGAATGGCGGTGAGAGCGTCGCGCACTTCCTCGCCCAGAACCGGTAAAAAACGGATCGCCATTAAAACCATGAAGGCGATTTCATAAGGCACCCCAAAGCGGATCAAGGCAAGGACCAGCTCCATGGGACTGGAGGTCAGCAGCATCATGGCGCTGGTAACAATGATCAGCATGCGTAAAATCACGGCGATCCCCTTGAGAACGCCCCCGGTCGTGACCAGGTGAATTTCTCCCACCGTAATGAGGGGCGCTCCCGACGGAGAAAAAATACTCTGAATGACCAGCAGGGCCACAAACAGGAAGAGGAAGCGCTTGAGCCGGGGGAATACCTCGCCGGGCTTCATCCCCCCTAAAAAGAGCATTAAATAGGCCGCCGCCAGTAATCCCGCCAGCCAGAGCACCTCGTTCATCAGGATCGAGAGGGTCGAGATCACCAGCACCAGCACTATTTTTGTCCGCGGATCAAGCTTCTGCAGCAACTTCATCGGCGCTAGAGAGCTTCCCTTCCTTCAAGAGCAGCAATCTTTCGCAGCAACTGCCGCAGAAATCCCGGTCATGGCTGATCAACAAATAGCCGGCTCCCATCGACCTGATTTTTAGCAGCAGCTCCGCAAATTTTTCTTTCCGCCTCATATCGAGGCCGGTGGTCGGTTCATCAAAAATGATAAAGCGCGGCTCCAGGGCCAGCACGGCGGCGATGGCCAGGCGCTGCTTTTCCCCCTGGCTTAAATTATATGGAAACTGTCCGGCGCAATGGGTCAGCTCGAAATATGCGAGCATGTCATTAACCCGGCGCCGGGTTTCCGCTTCATCATAGCCCCGGAAGCGCAGGCCAAAAGCGATCTCTTCTTCTACCGAAGGAGTAAAAATCTGCTTCTCCGGGTTTTGAAAGATATAACCGACTTTTGCCCCGATCTCCGCCAGGCTGAGCTCAGCCAGGTCGCTGCCTTCCAGGAGGATCTGCCCCGCCGAGGGCTTTAAAATGCCGACCAGGAGCTTGCCCAGGGTGGTCTTGCCGCTCCCGTTGGGGCCCATCAGGGCCACCGCTTCTCCCTCCTCGATGGCAAACGAAAGGGAGTGCAGCAGCTCTTCCCGCCGGGGATAAGCAAAGCTTAAATTGTGCACTTCCCAAAAAGCCATCACATAACCGCCTTCCCGCTTGAGTCGCCGAAACACTGGGCCAGCAGGGCGGGATTGTTCAAGAAATCCCGGGCTGGTCCCAGCAGGCAAAGGCCGCTGCCGTTCAGGGCCAGGATCCGGTCGGCCAGCTGCAGGCGGGAGAGGTTGTGATCGACCATCACAATGGTTTTCCCCTGTTCTTTCAACCGGCCGATCACCTCCAGGATGCGCCGGCAGCTCGCCTCATCCAGCTGTGAAACCACCTCGTCGCAGATCAGCACCGCCGGATCAAGGCAGAGCACAGCCGCCAGGGCTGCCAGTTGACGCTGCCCCCCGGAAATCTCGTTCGGATTTTCGGGTAACAGCTCCTCAATCGCCGTCATGGCGGTCACCGCCTCTACCGTGCGAGCGATCTCCTCCCGGGGCAGACAGAGGTTTTCCGGCCCGAAGGCCAGTTCCTGCCTGATCTGCGGCAAAAAGAGCTGTGTTTCAGGATCCTGAAACACAATTCCAACCCGGGTGGCGATCTGGGGCAGGGAAAGGTTGCGGGTATTTTCCCCCAGCAGGAAAACATCGCCTTCCATATGCCCCTCCACCCGGTGGGGGATAATCCCGCTTAAAGCCAGGCACAGGGTGCTCTTGCCGCAGCCGCTGGGCCCGATCACCCCCAGCAGCTCACCCTCTTGCAAGCTAAAGT
>ERZ773359.5674-NODE-5674-length-11765-cov-4.289496_pt1 | contig 11765 bp, 11 predicted proteins | sample MGYA00374955_ERZ773359 | MGnify/ENA primary metagenome ERZ773359 (study PRJEB29098, sample SAMN04486028) | biogas fermenter metagenome | study: EMG produced TPA metagenomics assembly of the Biogas fermentation microbial communities from Germany - Plant 4 DNA1...
TGCAGCAAATCCAGCACCGCAGGCAAGCAAACAGGGCTTGTAACCAAATTTTTCTACAAGAAAGCCCCCAAAAAAGTTCGTTAACGTTTTAGCCAGCTGAGCAGCTGAGGCCATGGCGCCAATTTGCATTAATGTGATTCCCCATGTTTTATAAGCAGCTGTGTAGCCATAGTTCCAAGCATTGTTAGAGATGTACTGAGTTGACATGATAAGGCAGGCTAAAAGCACCATTGCCCAACCGTGAGCTGTCATTTTTTCTGCTTGCTTCATAATGCTAACACTCCCTTTTTAATATTATTTAAGTTAAAAGCAAAACAGTTAATTCCCAATATTCACCCCCTCAAGTCTTTTCAAAATATTCAGCCATTTCATTGGCAACAAGGGCATAATTATTTAATCATTTTCTTTGCCTTGGTTAAAGATTTTGTCAACCTAAATTTTTTATCCTTAAAATGTGCTCCACGCACAATGTTGTTTTACCCATGAGGGGGTGGAGGCGGCAATTTGGCCGCCACCTCCGTATTTTTTTGATAGTGCTACTAGAGAGAATGCACCAATTGCAATCTAAGCATATCCGTATATTTTTCATAACCCTCGCGCATATAGGGTTCAATTCTTTCGTCAACAGGAGGAAACTCTTTTTTAAATTCATCAAAACTTATAACGTATTTTGATTTGAATTCGGGGCAAGTGTATTTCCTTATTGTATCTTCTTTTTTCATAGTGGTAACCTGTTCACCGGCATTTTCATACTTGCTGTTTTCAAGTACATATTCCAGCACAGCAACATAGTTTTCAGGATTAACATCCCCTAAGCGCAAAGCCGATTTATCAAAACAAAAGTAGTAGTTACCACCTGGGGCTAAGATATCAATAAGCTCTTTTGCCTTGTCAATACACTGTTGTTTCGTTCCTGTCTTCAGAAGCATTAACGGATAAAAACCGGCAAGAATCATTTTTTTCCCTAATCTGTCTTTAAACTTCTTGGGATCACCATATTCCATATACAGGCGAGTTCCCATAGGCAGTTCTTCAAGATAATCTATAAATCGCGTCCAATCATTTTCCAAGAAAATTTGCATAGCCTGACCTCTTTTAGCGGTCATATGCACAACTTTGAGAAATGTAGGCCAATAAAACTTTTCAAAATCTGACGTTCTAAGATAAGCACCCATATGTGTGGGAATCAGGTTAGAACCCAGCGGTGACTGCACCTTATTTTGCCCAGCCCACATACACATCGGAACTAATGCTTCCAAAGCCTCTAAAACTTTTTCAGGCTGCCTTCTAATATCAAGGGGAATTTTAGAAAAACCTCTGCAATGGTCAGCCAAGAAATCAAATGGGACATACTGATGCGCTCCGCTTCCCGGAGGAGGAGAAAATAAGCCATATTTGTCCTTAATATAGTTATTAGCTTCAGCAAACTTACTGTTTAAGTCATAGAACGAGAGAAGATATCTTGCAAAAGCAAATGAACGAAGTACTTCCCCCCTACTATAAGCAGGATTTAATCTGGGTGATATTTTTTCAAGGAAAAAATCGAATGGATTTTTTATAAATTCATCATATTCGTCCTCAAACATATATTCACGTTCCGGATGCTGTATCATGCCAGAGCTGCTCATTACATTCTGAGCACACTCCTGAAACATTAGTGATATGGGATTGTGTCCTCCGGCAGGCGTAAAGTTGTCACCTCTTTGAATCTCTCTGCCTTTCTCCAAAATTTTAATGATTTTTTCCGTGGTATAAGTATACTGAGTCAGCATCAGGTCTTCTCCAGCATACTCAATTAGATAGTTCCAGCTCAGGCCATCGTGTACAGGAAATCTCTCGGGAATTACATTTGTGTACAAATCCGTATACATTTTTGTACGACGTTCTTGAAGCTGCTTTACATCCATCCTTCTACCTCCTTAAAATTTTTTTACACATAGTTTACCGGCCTAGTATTAAAAGCATAAAAGAAAAAGCACCACCCTGAATCACTATAGCACTTAGGGCGTTTGCTGTATTATATAAAGAATTACTACTTTTCTGTAACATTACAAAAGCATGAACTCTTTTTCACATATATGTGCTAAGAGCACTATAATTTAAGAATTCTCGAGAAACCAAGCTAAAATGATCGATTCCTCCTTCTTTAATCGATACTTACTATTTAGATTATTTTGACTTTTTTGTTTTTTTGGAATAGACTTGATACAAAAACAGTAATGGTGATTTTATGCAAATAAGTTTGTGGATGATTGCTAATCAATTGGAAAATTATGATGTCGAGCTCAATATAAACGAGCCATCTACAGTAAGGTACAAAAGTGTAAGAACTAAACCTAAAAAAGATTGTGTTTTACTAAAAGAAGACGGGCAAGATATTTTGTTAGTAGGAACAGGAGAAAATAACTTTATTCGTCTAAAAAACTTTAATAAGGAAGAAGCTTTTGAACTGATACAAGATATTTTTGATTTATATGCAGATTGGGATGAAATGCTAAATAAATCCATGGTAAACTTTAATTACAAAAAAATTATAGACGAAAGTTGGAAAATCTTTCACTGCCCCATTTTTTTACTAGATAGTAATAGCAAGCTTTTAGCAATGAGCAGCCAAGTAGACCCAAATTTAAATCCTGAGTGGAAACATTTATATGAATACGGCTATCAGTCCGTCAGCAACTATAATCAATTTAGACATATACTGCGAAAACAGGAGCTAGATCCCAACCCAAGACCTCTGTATGTTAAAAACCCGCCCACAACAGATAGAGCCAGTTTTCTCTCTGCTCTTGTGCGCTATAACAATATTCTCTATGGACGCTTTATTTTAATGGAATACGGCCGTAAAGTGACTGAGGGAGACTTTCAGAATGCCCAACACCTTTGTAATGTAATTGCAAAAAATATGTTTAAACTTGATAGAGAAGATCACAAAGCCTCAACTTACAGCAATATTTTAAAAATGATAAATGGTGAAACAGTTAGCCAGGAAGCAATAAATCAATTTCTTTCTTACATGAATTGGAAAGCAGAAGATAAATACAGAATAGCCGTAGTCATGTTAAAAGAAGAAAGCATGGATCCATCTAAATCCACTATGCTTTTAATACAAGAATACCTACGCAGTTATCTACCCCTATGTCCTTCCTATATAATTAATGACTATATAGTATTGCTGTTTAATGAAAATAAGGTATTATACAAAAAAAGTATTGATGGAATTAAAACGACATATCTTTCTAAAATAAACGTCCTCTTTGGTGCCAGTCTCCAATTTACAGGCTTAAAAAACCTCCGTACATATGTAAAACAGGCGATATATGCCATAAAAAAAGGACAAAAAAGAAAGCCAGAGGCAAAATTCTTTATCTTTTATAGATATGCTCTTGATTATGTCCTTGAATCTAACTCGATAGAGGAAAAGCTTTGTGCTTGCCACCCTGATGTCATTGAATTGTGGAAAAAAGAAAAGGAATCTGAAAGCTATGAGCTACAGACATTAAAAGAGTATCTCCGCTGCGAACGTTCTTTACTTAAAGCATCTGAAAACTTATTTATTCATCGCAACACACTTTTATATAGAATTAATAAAATCATAGATAATTTAAACTATTCCCTTGATAACCCCTACACGCGGGAATATATCCTTACCTCTATTAGAATCCTGGAACTTTTCTGCAACAACCAGCTAAACTGTGAAGATTTATTATAAACTAATGTAACTTTTGTCGCCTTATAAAATAAAACGGCTTTCCTCCCTGCAATAAAAAAGCGACTTAGAAACATAAGCCGCTACAAATCAGTTTAATTAAGACTTTGTGTCAATTCATCGATTCTTTGAATTAAGCCCTCTGTTTTTTCAATCACCTTTAAGATTTCTTCTGCTTCTGGATTTACCAATTCATCAACAGCCTGTTTAATCTGATTAAAATTTTCAATTACCCATTCGCAATCCTCAGCTGACGAAAGAGGGCGATCATTAATCAGCAAGGATTTTTTTCCGTCCGCCCCACAAATAACTTTTATCGGCATTTCCCCAACAAAGAGAAGAGTACTTGTAGGGACATCTGCCAGTAATTTATCCAATAAGTCATAAGTTCTAAGCAGCAGCTTTTCCCGCAATTGTTTTTCCTGCCTTTTGATACTTTCTATACTTCGCGTCATTAGTACCTCTCCATTACTCTACTGTTATTAGTTTTAGAAGAAAACGGTTTATTCATACATCCGACTTCTTAGCTCTTGCAATAAAAAAACCGCCAAGGCGGTTTTTTTAAACACTATTTAAATCTGCAAGCAACTTATCTACATCAATGCCATGAACCATGGCTGCCTGGGCTACACTTTCCCCAGTTGCAGCACCACACCCGATGCAGTGCATACCTGCAGCCATGAAAACTTTCAATGTCTCAGGTTTTAAACGCAGCACTTGGGCAATGGTCATGTCTTTGGTAATTTTTATTTCCTGTTGGCTCACTTTTTCACCCCCAAAATATTGTATCTTGCATTTTCTCTGCCGTCAATATAACTGGCAATTTTTTGTTTTTTCCTCTGCTTGCTTTCAAGCAGAGGATTCATAATTATTATTACCATATTGCAAACAATAAACAGCCTAATGAAATATACCGCTATTATACTTGTAATCCGGAAAAAGGTAAAGTTATAATATAAGTAAGATTGATATTTTTTTATCTTTTAAATATGGGAGGGGCAAATCATTTGCAAAATAATCTCACCAAAAGAATAGTGCTCTTAATAACCGCTTTAGGAGCGTTCATTACACCTTTCATGTCATCCTCTGTCAATGTGGCTTTGCCTTCCATCAGCAAAGAACTTGGCATGAGTACTGTGGCATTAAATTGGGTAGCATTATCCTATACCCTGTCTACAGCGGTTTTCACCCTGCCCTTCGGCAGGGCCGCCGATATTTTAGGACGTAAAAAGACAATGATCTGGGGCGTTGCGGTGCTCATAGCAGTTTCCGCCCTCTGTGGCTTTGCCATCAATCCTGCCATGCTGATAATCGGTCGGATATTGCAAGGCATGGGCAGTTCCGTCGCTGCCGTCAATTCCGTTTCCATTTTGACTTCAGCTTATCCATCAGATGAGCGAGGTAAAGTATTGGGCTTAAATGTCGCCATGACATATATCGGCCTTTCCACCGGTCCTTATCTGGGAGGACTTTTGACCGCTAATTTTGGCTGGCGCAGTGTATTTTTTAGCACCATACCCATTAGTATTGTCTTGCTTGTTTTGCTGTTAGCCATTAAAGAAGAATGGGCAGGGGCACCCGGTGAATCCTTTGATTATCGGGGAGCGTTGATTTACGGCATCGCCCTGGTAGGAATAGTTTGGGGATTTTCCGTCATCCATACTGCTTGGGGCATTGCTTTGATGGCAGTTGGTCTTTTGGCTGCCCTTGTCTTTGTCATATTTGAAAGGAAAATTGAAGACCCAATTTTAGATATTTCCATTCTTCTTCATAATAGACTTTTCAGCTTTTCATCCTTGGCGGCCCTAATTCATTACAGTGCCACCTCTGCCGTTAGTTATCTCTTTAGTCTCTACTTACAATATATAAAAGGACTTGATCCTTCTCAAGCAGGTTTAATCATGATTGCCCAACCTATCATGATGGCGCTTTTCTCTCCCATGGCAGGTAAAGCTTCCGACCGGATAGCTCCACAAAAAGTTGCTTCTTTAGGCATGACTATTACGGGGATAAGTCTCCTTTCCTTTACCTTTTTCAATGCCAATACCCCCATACCTTTAATAGTGGGAAGTTTGTTGGTCCTGGGCTTTGGTTTTGCTCTCTTTTCTTCTCCCAACACCAATGCCGTCATGAGCTCCGTGGAAAGAAAAAATTATGGGATCGCATCAGGCATTCTGGGTGCTTCCCGCACATTGGGGCAAAGCTTAAGTATGGGAATAGCATCCTTGGTGATGGTGCTGTACGTTGGCGGCAAACAAATAGGCACTCACAACCTAGCTAGATTTCTAACCGGCTTTAAAGCCACCTTTGTTATTATGACCATATTATGCGTCGCCGGCATCTTTGCCTCTTTGGCCAGAGGCAAAGCAAGTCCGGCCGGAGATGAAAAAGCACAGTCATCCCGGCAGGAATAAAGAAGCATACTAAAACAAAGGAAGGTGATAAAGTGAAATTCTGTTGGTGCACCATAAGGGTTAAAAATTTAGAGGAATCGCTAAAGTTTTACCGAGAGATAGTAGGTCTTTCCCTTAACAGAAGGTTTAAAGCGGGGCCAAAAACAGAAATTGCTTTTGTTGGGGCCGGAGAAACCGAAATAGAATTGCTGTATGAGGAAGATAATCAAAGTCCACAGCAGTTTGAAGGAATTTCCCTTGGTTTTGAAGTAGAATCGGTAGATGAAATGATTAAATTCATCACTGACAAAGGATTAAAAGTACATAGTGGACCTGTTTCGCCCAATCCCAGCGTCAAATTTTTCTTTATTAAAGATCCCAATGGCCTCAGCATCCAGTTTGTTGAAAATATAAAATAATTTATAGCTGCAAAGTATCCGGGTAATTTCCCCGGATTTTTTAGTGAGGCCGGGCAGAAAAAAGAATAATGGCATTAACTTGAATCCGGTAATTAGTTCTATTATAATGAAAAACGCAGTACTCTTTAGTAGAGCTTGCCGCAGGCTGCCTGCAGGCAGGACAAGCCCTAAAATATTTTTACACGCTATAAGGCTGGAAGGAGAAAAAATGATAACACTTTTTGAATTACTACAAGCTATCCCTGTCCTTGAAACATGGCATCTTAAAGACATAGAAATTAAAGGCATTGCTTATAACTCCAAAAATGTAACCCCAGGCGATATTTTTGTCTGCATAAAAGGCTATAAAACCGACGGCCATAAATATATTTTAAATGCCGTAGCAAACGGAGCAGTCGCACTTGTGGTGGAAGATTACCAAGTCGGCTGGGATATCCCCCAAATTCGCGTTGCCAACAGCCGTCAGGCTTTAGCTGCCTTAAGTAATAAATTTTATGGGAGCCCATCTCAAGACATGAAAGTTATTGGCCTAACGGCCACCAACGGAAAAACCACTACTTCTTTTATGACTAATGCCATACTGGAAAACTATGGTTTAAAAACAGGGCTCATTGGGACAGTAGTTGTAAAATATGGAGATTATTACGAACCTTCGCAGCTGACGACTCCCGAGTCGTTAGATTTGCAGTATCATTTGGCCCAAATGAAAAAACAGCAAGTATCCCATGTTTGTATGGAAGTTTCTTCTTCCGCCTTGGAACTGCACAGAGTTGATAATGTGGCTTTCGATATTGTGGCCCTCAATAATGTGAGTCGTGAACATATTGATCTCCACGGATCATTTGCAAACTACTTTAAGCATAAATCTAAATTGATTAAAAACGCCGAACCGCATCAGTGGGCGATTCTCAATTTGGACTGCCCCTATGCAGCCTCTTTGGTGGAAAAAACAAAAGCCCGGGTGCTAACATATGGCGTTAAGAATACAGAAGGCACTCTACATTGTAAAAATGTAGATCTTTCAACCGGCAGAGCCAAATTTACCGTTGAAATAAAAAAAGAATTCCAGGTGGGAGAAATAACATATTCACCACAGGAATTTGATATTGCACTTTATACTCCCGGTTTTCATTCTGTTTATAATGCAATGGTGGCAATTATGGTTGGGCTGCTCTGCGGTGTACCCATCCCCATTATTCAAAAAAGCCTTTTAACATTCACCGGTGTGGAGAGGCGTTTTGAGATTATCTTTGAAGATGACTTTAAAATCATTGATGATCATTTTGCCAACAGCGGTAATATAGATGTTACTTTAAAAACTTTGCAAATGATGGATTACCGCAAACTTGCCCTTGTCTATGCTATCCGAGGCAGTCGGGGGCCGACGGTCAACAGGGAAAGCGCAGAAACAATTGCCGCCTGGGCGCCAAAACTAGGGCTTAAAGAGATTATTGCCACCTTAAGCCACTCTCATGTAACTGAAAAAGACATGGTACAAGAAGAGGAATTAACTGCCTTTCAGCAAGTTATGGAGAAGGCGGGCATCAAAGTCTACTTATATCCGGAATTGCCGGATGCCATTGCCCATGCCCTCTCCCTGATGGGAAAAGGTGATATAATGCTTTTGGCCGGCTGCCAGGGTATGGATTACGGAGCCAAAATTGCTCTGGAGCAGCTAAACCAATTAAGACCTTACATTGATAAGGGCTTGCTGTTTGAACCCCTAGGAAAAAGGGTAGCCGGAATGGAATAAAAAAATGGCCAAAAGGCCATTTTTTATTTGAATTTTTTCAGTAGATGAATAACAAAATCCCTTGTTACGTTGTTTTGGTCAAACATTGGATTATACTCCACAATATCCACTGAACTTAATAATTTGTTTTGGATAAAGAAATCAAAAAGATAGTCAGCCTCCTCCACTGTTATCCCTTCCTCAACGGGAATGCTGACACCGGGCAGTAAATCCGGATCAATTACATCAAGATCAAAACTTAAATGGATCTCATTTACCCTTTCCAGCAAATAATTAACAGACCGTCTCAATTCCTGCTTGAAACCATTTTCTACAATATCACGATAATATACTATTTTAAGCCCCAACTGCTCAATAAATAGTTTTTCACGATAATCCAAATTTCTGGCACCAAAAATCACCACATTACTGGTTTTAATTTTAGCACCGCGGTAAAAAATATTTACCAATTTCTCATGGCCATACCCCTGCAGAGCCGCCAAAGGCATGCCGTGAATATTTCCGGTTACCGTTGTTTCATGTGTATTCATATCGCCATGCGCATCTACCCAAATAACCCCTATCTCTTTTTCCTTGGCCACGCCGGAAATACTACCCATGGCAATGCTGTGATCTCCGCCAATAATAACGGGAATCAGGCCATTTTTTACGGCCTGATTTACTTTCTCAGCCAGTATGTTACAGCTTTTAGTAATGGAATTTAAATATTTAATATATTTAAGGTGGCAATTTTCCCGTTCATTGGCCACCTCTACTTTTTCAATTACATCAGCATTCTCTTTCTGCAGTTCTTTTTTTAATTCATCGATACCATAGTTTATGCCAATGGAATCAGCCCCATAATGCAGCGGTATACCAAAAAATTTATATTTCATCGATTAGTCCTCTTTCGTTAACATAATAACAAAAAATATGCCCTCAATCCTTTTCTATTGTATTACTATCTATCCATCTTTGCAATTAACATTAAAAGGTTAATTCAAAATGATTGCGTTTATAGGAAAGTAAACCTTCGGCCCGCAGCTTACTTAACTCATTACACATGGCGCTGCGGTCTACAGAAAGATAATCAGCTAATTCCTGACGGTTAAATGGTATTTCAAAAACATTACTGCCCCTTTTCATGGCTTCTGCCGATAAGTATGAAAGCAGTTTTTCTCTGGTGGTCCGTTTAGACATATGTTCTACCTTCTGCGTCAGCTCAATATTTTTATTGGCCAGTATTTTTAACATGTTTTGAATTAGATGGCTGTGAAATGTACAGTTAGATGAGCAAGTTGTAATAATTTTTTTGTAATCCAACAGCAATACTTCTGCTTGCTCCGCAGCCACTACACTTACGGAAATCAGGCCAACCTGAGCGCAGGAAAAAGCCTCCCCAAAAGAATCACCCGTTGTTAATTGCGATATAATGGCACGATTACCCCAAAAGTCTTCTTTTATGACCTGCACACTGCCGCAGCAGACAATGCCAACGGTGGTCACCGCTTCCCCCGCCCGGTAAATATATTCATTTTTGTCGTATGATTTTCTAATGGCAGATAAACAAGCCAACATTGATAAAAGTTCATTTTCATCTATGCCGTAAAAAAGTGGCGACTTTTTAATTGCCGGCAAAATATCTTTCATATTCATACCTCCTTTGTTGTTTTTACAACATATTTTATAGTTTTACTATATTATAATAACTATGGTTAGTCAATTACAAACTTTGTTTCTTAAAATAAAATAAAAAGTAAGCGGAGTGACTTTGCATGGTAATTAGAAAAATAATTAAGATTGATGAAGAAAAATGTAATGGTTGCGGGCTTTGCGCCGAGGCCTGTCATGAAGGTGCCATTGCCATTATTGACGGCAAAGCCAAACTGATACGAGACGATTATTGCGACGGCTTGGGGGACTGCCTACCGGCCTGTCCCTTAAATGCCATTAGTTTCGAAATGCGTGAAGCCGCCCCTTATGATGAGCAAGCCGTGTTGGCTCATCTGGCACAAAAAAAAGCCCAGTCGTCTCCCTGTCAAGCTGGATGCTGCACAGATCAAGTCGACACAATGGAAACTACCGTGGTGAAAGTAACACAAACGACCGCCAGTGAGCTGCGGCAATGGCCTGTACAAATAAAACTTGTTCCAGTTAAAGCAGCTTTCTTTGATAGGGCAGACCTTCTGGTGGCAGCAGATTGCACAGCTTTTGCCTGCGGCGACTTTCACAGCAGATTTATGCGCAACCGCATTACACTCGTTGGCTGCCCCAAACTGGATATGGTTGATTACAGTGAAAAGCTAACGGCTATTCTTAAAGAAAATAATATTAACAGCGTCACAGTGGTACGCATGACGGTTCCCTGCTGCGGCGGGTTGGAAGCTGCCGTAAAAAGTGCTTTGGCAAACAGCGGCAAAGATACCCCCTGTCAGATTTTTCAACTGGAATAAAAATATAAAGTAGAAAAAGGAAGCTGATAACTGCTGCTTCCTTTTTCTATTTCACCTACAGGCACTTCCCCATAAAAAAAGCACTAACCCCAACCAGCTAGGGTAAGTGCTCTTGTCCCATTATTAAATCGTGCCTGCAACCTGTCTTCTGACAGTTTCCTCCGCCTCCATTAACAGGGGAAGCAAATATACTTGCTCCTCCTCATTAAGATTATATTTTTCTATTAACTCTTCTTTAGTTAAAAATACTTTTCTTTCTGACATCTACTTTCATCCCCTTGCTAATTTTTATTTATATTCACCATATTCCAACACTGCATCTACTGCGGCCTGAATATTTTCCATTTTGGCATCGCCTAAACAAAGGAAAGGTTTATTAAAGGAAAAGATGTAATTGCCATGAACACAAACAATATCAAGCAGCCGCTTGACCTCATCTTTAACTTCCTCCGGAGTGGCTGTGCGCAAGAAATGGGAATCAAATATATTACAAATAATATGGCGGTTGCCCAGTTTTTCCACTATCAACTTTGGATTTGCCGCTTCAAAGCCTATGCGAACTCTGCCCGGTATGTCATTTAAAGAATCAAGATGGGGATCCCAGTTTTCTTCGCAGAAAAAGCCTGCCTCATAACCATGATCCTGAATTAATTGTATCAATTTTTTAAAGCTGGGGAAGTAAAACTTGGCATAATCCTTTGGTTTCATATAAGTAGCCATATGCAGCGGCAGGTTTACCAAGTTAATCTTACCGGGAATTTTGGGAGCTCTTTTTAGAGATTCAACAATAAACTCCAATACAGCATCACAAGCATCCAGCACCCATTGTGGATTCCTGCGAATATCTATACAAATGTTTGTGAAGCTTCTAAAGAAATCGGCAATATAATCTAAGGGTGCCATAGACATCATGGCCATAGCCTGAACATCTATCCGCTCATATTTCTCAGTCAGCTTAGCGGGGCTATAATCCTTATATTTTGCTGCCACCACACTTTTAATGGCATTTACCCGCAGCTCACCCAGCAGCCTGTCTTCGTCCACCACACACAACACTCT
>ERZ773359.5676-NODE-5676-length-11755-cov-8.751880_pt1 | contig 11755 bp, 10 predicted proteins | sample MGYA00374955_ERZ773359 | MGnify/ENA primary metagenome ERZ773359 (study PRJEB29098, sample SAMN04486028) | biogas fermenter metagenome | study: EMG produced TPA metagenomics assembly of the Biogas fermentation microbial communities from Germany - Plant 4 DNA1...
TAAATAAAAATGTGCGGGGCAGCTTTTTTTCGTCGACGTTTGTAATGATTTCGCTTGGCATGTATGTACCAAGCTCATTTATCAGGCGGGATTCATCTTCAAGCGGGAATGATGTCGCAGAAACAGTGGCGGAAGAAATGTCGCAAAAGCAAAGCCCGATTCGGTCGGATGCCGCATTATAGTAAATAGTCGACAGGTAGTTATTTTGCTTTTCATCAAGCAAAGTGCTCTCGAAAACAGTCCCGGGCGTTATGACGCGGACAATACGGCGTTCCATCGGACCTTTGCCCGGTGTGACGTCGCCCACCTGTTCGCATATAGCAACCTTATAGCCGCGGGATATGAGTCGGCCGATGTATGGCTCGCACGCGTGGTATGGAATGCCGCACATAGGCGCACGTTCCTCCTCACCGCAGTCGCGCCCGGTAAGGGTAAGCTCAAGCTCGCGTGACGCTATTTTAGCGTCGTCGTAAAACATCTCGTAAAAGTCGCCGAGCCTGAAAAACAGTATGTGATCCGGGTACTTTTCTTTTAATCTCAAATACTGTTCCATCATTGCCGTAGCCATAAGATGCCTCCGGTATATGTATAAAATCGACGTACGACCCCGTACCATCTGGCACGGGGTCGTGCGCTTTACGCATAATGCAAAAGTAAAGTCGAGTTAATTAGTCTAATCACAAAAGGAACTGTTTGTTTATCAGCCGCAACCGGAGCATCCTGAGCATTCTCCGCCGCAGTGATGGGGATATTCGCCTGTTATATTAAACATAATTTCGTCATTTACTTCTGAAATAAGCGCGTCAAACAGCTCTTTTGCTTCGACGTAGTTTTTGTAATTCTCGTTTTCCGTAATCTCCATATAAAGAGTGTTTATACGTGCGTCAATTGAACGAATAGCATCGTTATCGCGGTCTTTTTCAGCATAAGCGGCGCTGAGCGCTGTCTGCTGGGCATTATATTCAGCGATAAGCCGATTCAGTTCTTCGTCCTCGCGGTAAGCATTCTGTGCTGCTGTCAGTTTTGCATAACGCTCGTCTTCCCTTATAAGGCGTCCGAGTGATCCTGCCATCTGGAGTATAGCGGTCTCGGTTGTTTTTTCTTCTGGCATTTTGTTTCTCCTTAAATATTTTATTTTTTATTGGGTTTATGTTTATTACCGCGGCGGCGGGACAATCTCACCATGCAAAAGGTAAGGTTCGGCATCCGTAATACGCGCCCATACGAACTGACCGGGTTCTGCGCTGCCTGTGAGACGGACAATTTTGTTGCCCTCGTTGCGTCCGTGCATGACACCATCCTCCCCGGGTGCGTCATCTGTCAACACACGTTCAATCCTGCCAATCTCAGCCTTGTTTTTCTCAAGGGTAATTGCATTTTGCACTTCAAGAAGGCGTGCAAAGCGTTCTGTTTTTTCCTCGCGCGTAAGCGAGTCGATCATTTTCGCAGCCGGTGTGCCCTCGCGTGGGGAGTATATAAAGGAAAAGATCATGTCGTAACGCACACGGCGAAGGGCAGTAAGTGTATCCTCAAAATCAGCCTCTGTTTCACCAGGGAAGCCGACGATAATATCTGTTGTCAGCGTTATATCCGGCATTGCAGCCCGCAAAGCGTCGATTTTTTCAAAATAGCTTTGTGCCGTGTATTTGCGGTTCATGGCATGAAGTATACGGTCGCTGCCAGACTGAATCGGCAGATGAAATTGACGAGCAATCTTTTCGTTTTCCGCCATTACACGGATTAAATCCGGACTTACATCCTTCGGATGGCTTGTCGTGAAACGTATCCTGAATTCACCATCGATTTTAGCAAGCCGCTCAAGAAGAGCGGGGAAGTCTACATTTTCATCAAGCCCGCGTCCGTATGAGTTTACGTTTTGCCCGAGAAGCGTTATTTCACGGTATCCACGCTCGACAAGCCTGCGTACTTCAGCTTCAATATCAGCCGGACGCCGGCTGCGCTCGCGGCCGCGCACATAGGGAACAATACAGTATGTGCAGAAATTATTGCATCCATACATGATGCTGACCCAGGCGCGTGAGGTGGAGCCGCGTACTACAGGTAAATCTTCCGGAAAATCAGCGTAGTAAGTGTCAGGGGTATTGTCACCATGAAGCGGCAGATTTGCAGCCGGGAAAAAGCGGCGTCCGCCGGCAAGACGAGCGGCAATAAAGGATGGCACAAGGTGAATCTGCGCTGTTGAAAACGAAAAGTCGACGTGAGGGAAGCTGACTTTGAGCTTTTCCGCCCTGTTCTGGCGGGATGCCATACAGCCGCCTACGCCGATTATCATATCCGGATTTTTCTCTTTTATGAATTTAAGCTCTCCGATGTGAGAGAGCGCTCGTTGCTCAGCATGCTCACGAACAGCGCATGTATTGACAAGCACAAGATCGGCTTCTTCTGCAGTGTCTATAATTTTATAGCCCATCAATGAGCATAGACCGGCGAGTTTTTCGCTGTCTGCTTCGTTTTGCTGGCAGCCAAACGTCATAACATATGCTTTTGGCTCGTGTCCTGATTTACGAAGAGAGTTTGTGTATTCACGTACATGTGATACCGCTTCAGCCGAGTCAATATCAAACGGTGATATGCGGTTTTTAGGTATATTCATTACTTATATTCCCGATTATGCGCCACCATCAGCGCTACTTTTACTTTAATTCCGATTAATTTGATATAATTATACAGCACTAAACTCGACATGTCAACGAAAGTATAATATTAACACGCTCAAACGCTATTTATACTATTAGTAGTATGTTGTATTGACAAACATTTTTTGCTATGATAAAATTGCGTAACATAAAAAACTGAATATATTGACATATATATCTGCATAAAGCGGTTTGTTCTTGACATTATATAAATCGAATATTGAGACACACAAGAAGCTGTGCGCTGCTTATGCGCATTGCTTCGGAATTTTCAAAATATTTATAAGACAGAGGCAACGATGTACGAAATAATTGACGAATTATTCCTCAGCGCTGTCCAGTACTGCACATTAGCAATTGAATTCATTGGCGTTGCTGTTCTTGTGTTTACTGTTTTAAAATGTGTCGTGCAGATGATAATGAAGAAAAGCGCGCACATCAGGCTTGATCTTGCAGAAGGCATAGCACTTTCGCTTGAATTCAAGATGGGCAGTGAGCTTTTAAGAACCGTTGTTGTGCGTGAACTGAGGGAGCTTTTAATACTCGGTGCGGTAATACTTTTGCGCGCGGCCCTTACGTTTTTAATTCACTGGGAAATAACAAACGAAAAGAAAGCAAGTATGACATCGACCGAGAATGCAGCGCTTAATAAAACAAACAATAACGAAGATGTTAAAAAGTAAAATATATAGTCATTTGTATAAAAGACAGTGCAAAGCAAAAAATGTTTGTGCTGTCTTTATATTTACTTTAGCAAAGGGAAACCGCCCATCGGGGCGGTTTTGATATTTATGATAACCAGAGTTATCTTTTCTCAAGCCGCTTTAATACAATTCCGAGCTCGCCCCAGTGGACAGGGGCGTTTGCGGCGCGCGGTGTGTTAATCAGTTTTGATTCTTTGTATAAATAGTCCGTCCCCTCTTTCTCCCATTCGTCCTCTTTGACATTTGCATATTTGATTAGGTGCGCAAGAGCATCAATAACCTCATCTTCTGTTTTGCCGGTTTTATCAATAAGCTTGTTTATAAACTCCATCCATTTTTCCTCCATAATTTCTTCTTCGATTTGCTTTTTTACATCTTCCCGGAACGTATCCATTGATTTGCCGAATTTCGGGAACCAGTGCATAACGTCGGCATGGTTTGACGCAATGCCGAGCTTGTACCCCTCGCTGTGACAGATAATATTGGGATAGTCAGGGGCAATATTAAACTTTCTGCAAAGGTACGCGCATAACTCAACAGCTTCTTTGTAGACATTATTAAAGTATTCAGAACTCTTATGGTCATCCTCGCATATTTCAAAACTGATAAAATCGACATTGCCAATGTCTCCGACACCGCTGTGCCATGAGACACAATCCCACGGCAAAGTCTGAATTGTAGCGACGGTGCCATCATTCAGCTTGCCGATAAAGGCGGAAACGCACTTCTGCACACCGCCACATTTAGTGCATTTACCGTCAGGCCCTTTTACAAAGGTATGAGGACCTATATCCCTACCGCCCGGATGGTATCTGTTCCAGTCGTTATCGTAGAGATTTTTCCCGATGAGACCATCATCAGGTGCGATATATCGTGACAGCCACGGATTATTGGCACCTGTCGAATGAACCATAATACTCTTAGGCGTTTGTAATTTATAAACGTGATAACATTCGTTTTTTGTCAAATATAATTGTCGTAAATTCATTTTTCGTCTTGACAAACCCAATAGATTTAAACATAGTTACTTTTATTGTTCTTCAATAATGTTAATTTCAACTATTTATCCTTTAAACTGATAAAATCTGACATATGCTTTCTTTTTCATAGCCCGTCCGGAGCTTTTATAATATATCTGCTTTTGATAATTCTCCAGTATATTCAACGAGCAAAAGACAGCAATAAAAATCGTAAATTAACAGCAGTATGATAAATTATAGTAAGCTTGTCTGTTGCGCTTTCTCTTAAACACTTTCTTTTCATTTTATGCAGTTGTAATGCTTTTCGTAATCGCGCGTTTGTGCGGTAACGAGCCCCGCGTGAATAAAAAAGCGCCCCTCCGTCAGGATGGCGCTCGTTTGTTGTTTAACAATCTTTGAGAATGTTCTACTCATGATTTATGTAAACCTATTCGCCTTGAGCCGGCTGATTTTGTCATAATGTCAATCGCCAAACAATATACGAAAGAACAGCACCAAAGACTTGACAATATGCCTGAAAGCGTGTTATAAATATTAACGTGCGAATGAAAAACACAATTAAATATACGTACACGGGGGCGTAGCTCAGCTGGGAGAGCGTACGGTTCGCATCCGTAAGGTCGAGAGTTCGATCCTCTTCGTCTCCATTTTACAAAAAAAGCTTCAAATCGCTGTGATTTGAAGCTTTTTTGTGCTTTTTTTCCTTGTTTTTTCGTTTCAGAGCAATTTATTACAAGTTTATATGAATTGATATTGAAAGGAAAAAGTCTATTTTTTATATGATCAATGAATTTTTCCAGTTGAGCAATAATAAAAAATTGCAATAAGATATAGTAACCAGGCGCTGAATCGGTTTAATAATTATTGATATAAATTACATATAACAGAGGGGAACGAAAGGATAAAAATACTGTCTTGTTTATTGCATGTTATTCAATCTTTTCCCCTATGGGCATATTGGCAGAAAGTAAAGCGAATGTCCGGTTTGAGATAAATACAAGTGCAGAAACGGGTATAATATCGCAAACCGGCACAGACATAAGTATCGGCACATATTCGGGTGACGATACTGACAATACTAAAACTACACCGCCGGAAAAGATAAATGTGACAATGTCAGATTTGTCTTCCGAGGTGCCCGCCGTTTCAATTAAAACGAATCATATAAAGAAGACGAGAGCCCCCACGATGTAAGTCTTAACAACTCAACTTATAACCTGACACTTGATGTTAACCCGTATGAATTTACAGAAAATTCGGTATTCGTCGTGTCAAACCCGAAGGGCATTGTCTTGACATATTATCCTACATCGTCTGACAGGCTGCTTTCAGCTTATATTCAGAGAGTTAAACTGCGACAGATCAGGAGAGAAGCACACATTCACGTACATAATGAAAGACATCGAGAGTATGCAGCTTGATTATACCGATGCAACAAGTATATCTTTCTGGGCAATTAACGCAGCGAAATATTGCCAGGTGACAGGAATCATAATAATCGACATTTTAAAGGGATTTATATAAAATAGAACATAATTTGAGAAAAAATATGTTAAAGTTTGAAAACTGACTAAATCGATGATATAATAAAAAAGATGTTATCAGCAGGTGTGGTAGAGTATCCATTTGGTTAAATCCCTCACGGGGAGTAATCGTTTATAACATCTAAGGCTTGTTTTTAAACTATATGTCTATGTATATTTTCTTATAATTATTTTAAAATGAACATAACAATTTTGGCTAAATATTATTTATACAATTATTTTAAAAATGACTAATTATCGCAAGGTTTTGACTATTATGTATCGAACTTTTTTTAAGCGTTTTTTTGATATTGTACTTTCATTATTAGCGATTGTGCTCTTATCATGGTTATTTATTATTATTTCATTTGCAATTGTTATAGATGATCCTGGACCGGTTCTCTTCACACAAAAACGAGTCGGTAAAAATAAAAAGCTGTTTAAAATATTGAAATTTCGCAGCGTGAAAATGAACACACCACACGATACGCCGACTCATATGTTAAAGAATCCCGATCAATACATAACACGAGTTGGAAAATTCCTGCGTAAGACTTCACTTGACGAGCTTCCGCAGATTTTTAATATTTTAGTTGGTCAAATGAGTATTATTGGACCCCGGCCGGCTCTTTGGAATCAGGACGATCTCGTTGCTGAGCGCGACAAATATGGTGCAAATGACGTGCGCCCTGGTCTTTCAGGCTGGGCGCAGATAAATGGCCGCGATGAATTAGAAATACAGGTTAAAGCAAGACTTGATGGCGAGTATGTTGAAAAGATGAGTTTTGCGATGGACTGGAAATGTTTCTGGAAGACGATTATTTCGGTATTAAAACGTGAGGGTGTTGTAGAAGGTGGTACTGGCGCATTGGTAAAAGAAAAGGTGCATGAGAAAGAGGTAGTTAGTAAATGAAAAAGATACTGATTACCGGAGCGAACAGCTACATAGGAACTTCGTTTGAAAATTATCTGAAACAGTGGCCGGATAAATATCAGGTTGATACGATTGATATGATTGATGGATCATGGCGGGAGAAAAGCTTCTCTGGATATGATACTGTCTTTCATGTCTCGGGGATCGCTCATTCCGATTATGGTAAAATTCCGGAAGACAAAAAGGCATTATATTATAAAGTAAACACTGAACTCACTGTTGAAACAGCAAAAAAAGCAAAGGCTGATGGCGTTAAACAGTTTATATTCATGAGCAGCGCTATTGTATATGGCGATAGTGCACCTATAGGTAAACGAAAAGTTATAACAGAAGAAACAATCCCACAGCCTTCAAATTTCTACGGTGATAGTAAACTACAAGCAGAGAAAGGTATACTTCCACTTCAGAGCAATGATTTTAATGTTGTAATTATACGTTCGCCAATGATATATGGCAAAGGGTGTAAAGGGAACTATCAGACGCTTGTAAAACTGGCATTAAAGTTACCTATATTTCCATATGTAGAAAATGAGCGTTCAATGCTTTACATTGGGAATCTCTGTGAATTTGTTAGATTAATGATAGAAAATAATGAACATGGTGTTTTTTGGCCTCAAAACAACGAATATGTGAATACATCTAAATTAGTTAAAATGATTGCTGAGGCCCACGGAAAGGAAATTAGATTAGTAAAAGGTTTTACATGGCTGTTGAAAATAATGAGTCATTTTACAGGACTGGTTAATAAGGCGTTTGGTAATTTTTGTTACAGTAAAAGTATTAGTGAGTATGTTGATAGTTACCGGATTGCATCATTAAATGAGTCACTTATAGACTAAAATAAGAGAGAATAGATTATGAGCAAAATTTTAATCTTAGTTAATCATGATATAGTTATTTATAATTTTCGTTTAGAATTGGTTGAGAAACTCATTGTTGCTGGGTATGATGTCTATGTATCATCCCCATATGGAGAAAGAATTGACGATTTAGTGAAGATTGGATGCAAGTATAAAAAAACCGAGTTTTTACGGCACAGCAAAAATCCGTTCAGAGAAATAATCCTTTTAAATGAATATTACAAATTAATTAAAGAAATAAACCCTAACATTGTTCTAACCTACACTATAAAACCTAACATTTATGGTGGTATAGCTTGTTCTAAACTTAATATGCCGTTTATCGTAAACATCACAGGTCTTGGAACTGCAGTTGAAAATGGCGGGATAATACAAAAAATAACTTTATTATTATATAAATTTGCTCTAAAAAAAGCACAGAAAGTATTTTTTCAAAATAGTGAAAACAGAGACTTCATGATAAAGCATCATATAGTAAAAGATAATTATGCCTTGCTCCCCGGATCTGGTGTGAACCTCAATCATTATCAGGTATTGGATTATCCGCCGCAAGATGTTATCGAATTTGCTTTTATATCTCGCATTATGAAAGAAAAGGGGATAGAACAATTTTTAAATGCGGCAAAGTATATACGAAACAAGTATCCGAATACAAGATTCCATGTTTGCGGTTTTTGCGAGCAAGAATATGATCAAATTCTAAAAGATTTAAATGATAATGGCACTATAATTTATCACGGTATGGTTCGTGATGTAAGAACAATACTTAAGAATGTTCATTGTACAGTTCATCCTACATATTATCCTGAAGGTTTATCAAACGTTTTGCTTGAAAGCTGTGCTTGCGGAAGGCCGATAATTACAACCAATAGAAGTGGTTGCAGGGAAGTAATTGATGATGGTATAAATGGTTTTATATGTAAGCAAAAAGACAGTGAGGATTTAATTAAGCAAATAGAGAAATTTATATCATTACCATATGAAAAGAAAAAGCAGATGGGACTCGCAGGTAGAGCCAAAGTCGAAAAAGAATTTGATCGCAATATAGTTGTTCAGGCATATTTGGATGAAATTGAAAGGACTTTGTCTCAAAATGGATTACAAAAAGATAATAAAAAGCAGGGAAACAAGATTGAGGATTCTCAGAACGCTTGATTTTATTCCCGACAAAACAATGATAAAAATGCAATATTTTATAAAAACGGGTCGTAGATTAAACTTAAAAAACCCGCAAAGATACACAGAAAAGCTGCAATGGTACAAGCTTTATTACCGAGACCCGTTAATGCAGCAGTGTGCTGACAAGTATGATGTAAGAGAATATGTAAGAAGCAAAGGGCTTGGTTATATACTGAACGAATGTTATGGTGTTTATGAACGGGTTGAGGATATTGATTTCGATTCTCTTCCTGATCAATTTGTTTTAAAAGATACGCTTGGTGGTGGAGGAAACAGTATAATTATTTGCAAAGACAAAGCAACTTTTGATTTTGAAAACGCAAAAAAGCAAATGCAAAAGTGGCTAAGTATAGACAGTAATAAGAAACACGAAGGAAGAGAATGGGTTTATCAAGGAAGGAAGCACAGGATTATAATTGAAAAGTATATTGAATCAAATCCATCAGAAGGAGGATTGGTGGATTATAAATTTTTCTGCTTTAACGGAGAACCTAAATATCTTTATGTAATCGCAGACAGGATATTAGGGCAAATAGCCGGATTCGGTATTTTTAATGTCAATTTTGAACTCTTGTCGGTAATTAGAACAGATGAAAGACCGCTTGAGAGAAATATTGAGAAACCTAAAAATTTTGATGAAATGATTGATATCGTAAAAATAATATCAAAAGATTTTCCTCATGTTAGGGTTGATTTATATAATCAAGACGGAAATATCATATTTGGTGAAAATACTTTTTTTAGTGAAAGCGGTTATCATAAGTATGAGCCGGACGAGTTTGATTACGAATTAGGTAGTTATTTTAAACTACCATTTAAAAATAACTATTAGAATAAAGACAAATAAAGAGGACTAAACAATGGTTGTTTTATTCTGTCATAGCGGGCCGCTTTATACTATAGACGGTTTAAGTTATTTTGGCGTTGCACACAACAATGAAATGTTTTCTCGTTATTATGCAATTGCTGATGAAATTCATGTAGCGATTCGAACAAAAAAAATTGATAAAAAAGATGCAGCTAAGTATTCCGAAATAACTCTTAAGCCATTTGTGGTTATTCCTTGTCCCAATACTGAATCTTTATTAGGGATATTTCAACGACCGAAACTAAAAAAGATATTAAAAAAAGCTATTATGGAATCGGATTATGTTGTTGCAAGAGTACCGAGTGCAATCGGTTTCTATGCAGCGAAAATAGCACTTAAAATAAAAAAGCCTTTGCTTGTAGAAGCCGTGGCTTGTCCATGGGATGGTTATTGGAATCACAGTTTCAAAGGTAAGATTATAGCTCCGTTATATTTTTTTAAAATGAAGAAAGTTTTAAAGAAAGCTCCATATGCAATTTATGTTACAAACGAATTTTTACAACGTCGTTATCCGACAAAAGGGAAAGCAATATCATGTTCTGATGTCGCGCTGCCATCTTTCGACGAAAATATTATTATTAAACGGATTTTAAAAATAAAACAGCAAAATAAAATAATAATTGGAACCTTAGCAGCTGTAAATGTGCGTTATAAAGGACAACAATACATTATTCGAGCTTTGGGGAAGTTAAAAAAACAAGGAATTACTAATTTTGAATATCATCTTGTCGGAGGCGGAGATCAAAGTTATCTTCGTTCACAAGCAAAAAAATATAATGTCGAACATCAGGTTAAATTCATAGGGCCGCTCCCTCATGAAAAAGTGTTCGCGTGGCTTGATACAATCGATATATACGCTCAGCCAAGCAGGCAGGAAGGATTGCCGAGAGCTTTAATCGAAGCGATGAGCCGAGGTCTTCCATGCATAGGGGCAAGAACGGGAGGTATTCCTGAGTTGATTGAACCTGCTTATATTTTTAATAATTCAAGAAAGGAAATTGATGAAATAATAAATATACTGCTCTCGATGACACCTGATGTAATGGAGAAACAGGCGCGCCGTAATTTTGAATTTGCCAAAAGCTATGAAAGAAGCATTCTTGAAAAAAGGCGGCGTGAGTTTTTTGAGGAGTTTAAAAACAGTGCAATAGCTTCAAATAATTAAAAAAAAAGGATTTTGTTTTCTATGCAATCAAAAAAGATAGGAATTAGCAATATAGCGGTGTTGTTTTTATCAATATATTATGCATGGTTTTTCCTTCCGGTTTTGAGGATCTCTTTTAATACTTCGCTATATAAAAATTTGTTTTTTTTATGCTTTGTAATTGGGGTGTCGCTGCTGTTTTTAAACTACGTTATTTCAACAGGAGGGAAAATAAAACTAACTTTTAACATTCTTGTACCTATCATAATATACATGCTAGTTATGAGCATGTTCGTCATGTTCAATTATTATGACGCATCAAAACATATTCGTGTAAGTTTTACCTTTTGGGGAACTGCGCTTATATATTTTCTGTTGTCATACAATCCTTCATTACAACGCGCTTTCGGAAAATTTTTATTGATATTGTTTATAATAAACTGCATTACTTCATTTATTGGTGTATATTTTAATCCCTCAGCAGCGAGAGCGTTGACAAACGCATTAAAATCAACTGAAGCCATTGAAGAAGATATTTACCTTTCAAAGCGAAATATAAGCTCCATATATTTGTTTCAATCTTTAGTTGTCATTGCCCCTATTTTTATATTCATGGTTAAGAAAAAAATAAAAACTTTTTGGGCAATAACCGCAGTTATATTAATTTTTATTGCAATTTTAAAAGCTTCATTTACAATATCACTATTATTGCTGATGGCTGGAATAGGGCTTAGTTTGATATATGTCAAAGGTATTGCTGGAAAAGTATTGCTTGTGCTGTTTTCTTTTATTCTTGTTTTATTACCGTGGAGTTCAATATTCGGGTACTTGTCTGACGTCATTGACAATTCATATATAAGTACAAGGCTTCATGACCTTTCAGTTTATTTTTCCGAAGGCAATATA
>ERZ773359.5677-NODE-5677-length-11751-cov-5.003078_pt1 | contig 11751 bp, 8 predicted proteins | sample MGYA00374955_ERZ773359 | MGnify/ENA primary metagenome ERZ773359 (study PRJEB29098, sample SAMN04486028) | biogas fermenter metagenome | study: EMG produced TPA metagenomics assembly of the Biogas fermentation microbial communities from Germany - Plant 4 DNA1...
ATCATCGATCAGCGCACTACTTGTTTGAGCGGAAATTGAGGAGGGTGCAGATGAGCAACCTGGTTATCGTAGAATCGCCGTCCAAGGCTCGCACGATCAGCAAATTTTTAGGGCGCAGCTATCGGGTGATGGCCTCGCAGGGCCACCTGATCGATCTGCCCCGGAGCAAGCTGGGGATCGACGTGGAGAACGGCTTCACCCCTAGCTATATTACCATTCGCGGCAAGGGAAAGCTTTTAAAAGAGTTGAAAGAAGCCGGCAAGAAGACAAAGCGCATCTACCTGGCCGCCGCCCCCGACCGCGAAGGGGAGGCGATCTGCTGGCATCTAAGCCAGGCGTTGCAGTTGGATGAAAACGAACCTTGCCGGGTCGAGTTCAACGAGATTACGAAGACGGCGATTAAGGAGGCTTTTAAAAACCCGCGCCCCATTGACTTTAACCGGGTGGATGCCCAGCAGGCGCGCCGCATCCTGGACCGCCTCGTGGGCTACCAGATCAGTCCCCTGCTCTGGCGCAATATCCGCAGCGGCTTAAGCGCCGGCCGGGTGCAGTCAGTGGCGGTGCGCCTGATCTGCGAGCGGGAGGAAGAGATCAGGAATTTTGAGCCGGAGGAATACTGGACCCTGGAGGCCTTGCTCCAGGCCAACGGCCCCGGGACCAGATTCAAGGCTTTGCTGGAACGGGATCAGGAGGGCAAGATTGAGCTCTCCAGCCGCGAGCAGGTGGACGCTGTGTTGCAGGCGTTGCAGGGCTGCAGCTTCGTGGTGGAGAAAATAACCAGGCAGCGGCGCCTGCGCCGTCCGGCGGCGCCGTTTACCACCAGCAGCCTGCAGCAGGAAGCCGCTTCGAAGCTCGGCTTCACCACCCGGAAAACGATGCTGCTGGCCCAGCAGCTCTACGAGGGCATCACCATCGGCCGGGGACAGGCGGTGGGGCTCATTACCTATATGCGCACCGATTCGACGCGCGTCTCCGCCCAGGCCCAGGCCGACGCCAGGGAACTGATTAGCAGCCGTTTCAGGAGCGATTTTATCCCCCCCCAGCCGCCGGTCTACCGCTCGCGCAAAGGGGCCCAGGAAGCCCACGAGGCCATCCGCCCCACCGATGTACGGCGCGATCCGGAGGCCATGCAGCAGTATCTCACCCGCGACCAGGCGCGGCTCTATAAATTAATCTGGGACCGCTTTATCGCCAGCCAGATGGCCCCGGCCGAGTACGACCAGGTGCGGGTAAGTATTGCCGCCGGCAGCTACACCTTTAAGGCTACCGGCTCGAGCCTGCTCTTTCCCGGCTTCCTGCTCCTCTACCGCAGCGCGGAATCGGAAGAGGAGAAGGTGCTGCCGCCCCTGGCAGAGGGGCAGGAGCTGACCATGGTGGAGCTCCTCCCCGAGCAGCACTTTACCCAGCCGCCGCCCCGCTACACCGAGGCCACCCTGGTGAAAACCCTGGAGGAGAAGGGAATCGGGCGGCCGAGCACCTATGTACCGATCATTGAAACCATTCAAAGCCGCGGCTACGTGGAAAAGGAAAACAAGGCTTTTGTTCCCACGGAGCTCGGTTTTGTGATCGTCGATCTGCTGAAAGAGTATTTCCCCGAAATCATGGATGTGGGCTTTACGGCGCAGATGGAGTCCCGGCTTGATGAGATTGAAGAGGGCAAAATCGAGCGCTTGACCGTGCTTAATGATTTTTACCGCACCTTCAAGGAGCGCCTGGCGGTGGCCGAGCAGGAGATCAAGCACATTGAATTAACGGCGGAAGTCAGCTCGGAAACCTGCCCCCAGTGCAGCCGGAACCTGATTTACAAGCACGGCCGCTTCGGCCGTTTCCTGGCCTGCCCGGGCTACCCGGAGTGCAAATATACGAAAAACATCGTCAAAGAGGTCGGCGTGCCCTGCCCCCTCTGCGGCGGCCCCCTCGTAGAACGCCACAGCAAGAAGGGGCGCCTCTTTTACGGCTGCGGCAATTTCCCGGAATGCCGCTTTTCGCTTTGGGATAAACCGCTGCCTGAGAACTGCCCCCGCTGCGGCGCCCTTCTCGTCGAAAGCGGCGGCCGCGGCAAGAAGAAGGGGAAGCGCTGTTCCAACCGGGAATGCGGTTATCGAGAAGGAGTAGCCACAGCCAGGACAGCGGTGCAGGGCTAGAGAGCAGCTAGAGAGCAGTGGAGCATAAAGGGGAATCTGCTCTGCTCTGAAAATGCGATATTCCGAATTTAAGCCCCCCTCACCCTGACCTTCTCCCCCCAATGGGGAAGAGGGGATTTGAAAAGGCACCATTTTCCTACTTCTGCTGGTGCCCCCGCCAGGGGGGTATAGTAGTTTCCTTTGTATTATGGCGAAATCAAGGGCTTTTTAAAAAATCCCGCATAATAGCGGGAATCTTTTTAAAAAAACAGGCGATTGCTTGCATTACTAATTTTGTTATGCTAAGATAATGCAGGGTGTTAAGGCAAGTGGATAGCTGCTTGGAGCAGTTTCTGGGTTTCCTGGAAGCGGAAAAGAACGCTTCTCCCCTGACACTGCAGAGCTACCGGAATGATGTTTGCCAGTTTTTAACCTTGCTGGAAGGGGACGGCGCCAGCTTATCGGCCACCAATCATCACTCGCTCCGCCGTTTCCTGGCCTGGTTAAAAGAAGCGGGTTACACCCGCAGCTCGGTGGCGCGCAAGCTTTCGGCGGTGCGTTCTTTTTTATATTTTTTGCAAAGTCGAGGCTTGCTCAATTCCGGCAACTGGTCAGCGGTATCCCGGCCGAGGCAGGAAAAAAAACTGCCCCATTTTTTATATTATCATGAGGTTACCGCCTTGATGAGCGCACCCGATTGCGGCACCGTCCTCGGCTATCGCGACCGCACCATTCTGGAGATGCTCTACGCAGGCGGTTTCCGGGTCAGTGAACTGGTGGGCATGGATCTTGAATCGTGCCGGCTGGAGGAGCGGCTGGCCTGGGTCAGGGGCAAAGGAAGCAAGGAAAGGATCGTGCCCCTGGGCCGGGTGGCGGTCGCTTTTCTGAAAGAATACCTGCAGCGCTACCGGCCGCAGCTGCTGGCCAGGGCGGAAAAATATGGCGGCGCCGTGACGCAAAGCCTTTTTTTAAATCATCGCGGCGGTCCGCTAAGCGATCGCGGTGTCAGGTTAATCTTTCAGAAATATATCAGGCGCGTCTCGGCCAAGGAAGGGATCAGCCCCCACTCGCTGCGCCATTCCTTCGCCACTCACCTGCTGGAGCGGGGCGCCGATCTGCGGGTGGTGCAGGAGCTGCTGGGTCATGTCAGCGTTTCCACGACCCAGATATACACCCATGTGACCCGGGAGCATTTGCGGGAAGTGTACCGGGCTGCGCACCCGCGCAGCTAAGCAAAGAGGCGAAAAAACATGTTTCAAGGAACCACGATTATTGCGGTGAAAAAAGGCGAACGGGTAGCGATCGCCGGAGACGGACAGGTAACCTTCGGCAATAATACGATCATCAAGCATAGCGCCAGGAAGGTGCGCCGCCTTTACGAGAACAAGGTCATCGCCGGCTATGCCGGTGCGGTGGCCGATGCGCTGACCCTGTTCGAAAAGTTCGAGGGTAAACTGGAAACTTATCAGGGCAGCCTGACCCGCGCCGCGGTGGAACTGGCCAAAGAGTGGCGTACCGACCGCATCCTGCGCCGCCTCGAGGCCATGCTGCTGGCCGCCAGCAGCGAAGCCTTATTGATCATCTCGGGGACTGGCGAAGTGATCGAACCGGACGACAACGTGGCGGCCGTGGGTTCAGGAGCGCCGTATGCCCTGGCCGCGGCGAAGGCGCTGCTGCGCCATACCGATCTCCCTCCCGGAGAAATCGTGCGCCAGGCCTTAGGCATAGCCGCCGAGATCTGTATCTATACTAATGATCGGATCATTGTCGAAGAACTGTAGAGGGGTTGAGTGTAGATGGCGACAGAAGATCTGACCCCAAGCGAGATTGTAGTCGAGCTGGATCGCTATATTGTCGGCCAGGATGAGGCGAAGCGCTGCGTGGCGGTGGCGCTGCGCAACCGCTATCGCCGCAAAAAGCTGCCGCCCGAGCTGCAGGAAGAGATCATTCCGAAGAACATTATCATGATCGGCCCGACGGGGGTCGGCAAGACCGAGATTGCGCGCCGCCTGGCCCGCCTGGTTAACGCCCCCTTTGTCAAGGTCGAGGTGACCAAGTTTACCGAGGTGGGCTACGTGGGCCGCGACGTCGAATCGATGATCCGCGATCTGGTGGAGACAGCAATCCGCATCGTGCAGAACGAACGGATGCGCGGGGTTGAAGATAAGGCGGCCCGTGCCGCGGAGGAGCGGCTGGTGGAGCTTTTGGCCCCGCTGCCGCGCCGGCGGCGCCGGCCTGCCAACCCTTTAAGCTTTTTGTTCCAGTCAGTCCCGTCCGAGCGGGAGCGGGAGGAGTCGGTGGTCGAAGACAGCAGCTTCCAGGAACGCCTGGCCCAGGCGCGCGAAGAGCAGCGGCTGATCGCCGAACGGCTGCGGCGCGGCGAATTGGAAGACCAGATCGTGGAAATTGAGGTTGATGACCGCCGCCCGCCCATCGTCGAGATCTTCTCGGGCCAGGGCATGGAAGAGATGGGGGTCAACCTGCAAGACCTGCTCGGCAACATGATCCCCGTGCGCAAAAAGAAGCGCAAGGTAACCGTTGCCGAGGCGCGTAAACTGCTGCAACAGGAAGAAGCGCAGAAAATGATCGACATGGATGCGGTGATCAGCGAAGCGGTCCAGAGGGCCGAGCAGTTCGGGATTATCTTCCTGGACGAGATCGACAAGATCGCCGGCAAGGATCACCACAGCGGGCCCGATGTATCGCGGGAAGGAGTGCAGCGCGATCTGCTGCCCATTGTGGAGGGATCGACGGTGGTGACCAAGTACGGCCCGGTCAAGACGGACTATATCCTCTTCATCGCGGCCGGGGCCTTTCACATGTCCAAGCCGTCCGATTTAATCCCCGAGCTGCAGGGCCGCTTTCCGATCCGGGTGGAGTTGAACAGCCTTACTGAAAAGGACTTTCAACGCATTCTCACCGAGCCGCATAACGCGTTGATCAAACAGTACACAGCACTGCTGGAGACGGAAGGGGTGAAACTTAAATTTACCGAAGATGCCATTGAAGAAATAGCCTGTACGGCCCGCCAGTTAAACCAGGAGATGGAGAACATCGGTGCCCGGCGGCTCCATACGATTATGGAAAAGGTCCTTGAGGATCTCTCCTTTGAACTGCCGGAACGATCAAATGAAGAAATTGTGATCGATCGGGAGTACGTTTTGAATAAAATACAAAAAATTGTTAAAAATAAAGACTTAAGTAAATACATTCTCTGAACAGCACAAAGGAAGGTAGGTGAATTGACGTGATCTCTTCTCCGCTACTTGAGAAGACCCGTCGTATCAACAAAATTCTACAAAAAACAGCGGGACAGCATGTAGACTTCAAAGATGTGGCCGAAGTGCTTAAAAGCGTGATCAATGCCAATGTCTATATTGCTAGTCGCCAGGGTAAAATCCTTGGAGATGCCATCGTGGACGAGTTCGAATGCGAACTGATGGTCAACAACGTGCTGCAGGATGGCAGATTCCCGGAAAAGTACAATGACTTCCTCATGAAGAGCGACGAATCCCGGGTTAACCTGCGCCAGAAGTCCAATGATTGCGTGTTCATGGAAACGGAGAGCTGCCTCTTCACCAACAAGATCCTCACCATTATCCCGATTATCGGGGGAGGCAAGCGCCTGGGCACCTTGCTGCTGGCCCGGTTTAACGAGCTCTTCGATGCCGAGGACCTGATCCTGGCGGAGACCGGGGCCACGGTGATCGGCATGGAGATCTTGAGAGCAAAATCGGAAGAGATTGAAGAGGAAGCCCGGAACAAGGCCGTGGTTCAGCTCGCCGTGGGCACCCTCTCCTACTCGGAGCTGGAAGCGGTCGAGCATATCTTCGAGGAGCTCGGCGGCGATGAAGGGTTGCTGGTGGCCAGCAAGATCGCCGACCAGTTGGGCATTACCCGGTCGGTCATCGTCAACGCCCTGCGCAAGTTTGAGAGCGCCGGGGTTATCGAGTCCCGCTCCCTGGGGATGAAAGGGACCTATATCAAGGTCCTCAATCCTTATCTCCTGGAGTACCTGGCTAAAAAAACAAAATCGTTTACCAAGTAAATTAGCACGGATAAAAGAGCGAGGGACACAGACTTAATTATCTTGCCAGAATAAATTTAAGGATTGTTCTAAACAGATAATTAAGGATTGTGTCCCTCGCGCATATCATCCTGAGCGCAGCATCTGACATCCTGAGCGAAGCGAAGGATCTCGGCTGCTGCCATCAACAACTTAACTCGGGATGACTGCAAGGGGCTGCCCTTTGGTGACAGCCCCTTTCGTTTTATTGCACCTTGAACTGCAGGCCTGCTTCGCCGGCGGTGAGGGTGACGCTGTCGCCGCCCTTGAGCTCTCCCTTGACGATCTTGTGGGCCAGCGGCGTCTCGACCTCGTTCTGGAGGCAGCGCTTCAAGGGGCGCGCCCCGAAGGAGGGGTCGAAGCCTTTATCAGCCAGGTATGCGGCGGCGCTCTGCTCCCATGTCAGCTTTAAACCGGCCGATTTCTGCAGCCGCTCCGCCAGCCGTTCGAGCAGCAGTTCGGCGATGCGCACGATCTGCTCTTTTTCCAGCGCCCGGAAGACGATGATCTCGTCAACCCGGTTTAAAAACTCTGGGCGGAAATGCTGCCGCAGCAGGGCCAGCACGCTCTCCTTCATGCGCTCGTAGCTGCCGCCCCGCTCCTGGTAGGCGAGGATTTCCTGGCTGCCGATGTTCGAGGTCATGATCAGGATCGCGTTTTTAAAGTCGACCAGCCGCCCCTTGCCGTCGGTGAGCCGCCCGTCGTCCAGAATCTGCAGCAGCACATTGAAGACATCGTGGTGTGCCTTCTCGATCTCGTCGAAGAGGACCACGCTGTACGGCTTGCGCCGGATCGCCTCGGTGAGCTGGCCGCCTTCCTCGTAGCCCACGTAGCCCGGCGGCGCCCCGATCAGGCGCGCCACGCTGTGCTTCTCCATGTACTCGGACATGTCGAGGCGGATCATGTTGCGCTCGTCATCGAAAAGGCTTTCCGCCAGGGCCCGGCACAGCTCGGTTTTGCCTACCCCGGTGGGCCCCAGGAAGATGAAGCTGCCCACGGGCCGGTTCGGATCCTTGATCCCGCTGCGCGCCCGGATGATGGCGTTGGCCGTGGCCGTGACCGCCTCGTCCTGGCCGATCACCCGCCGGTGCAGGATCTCTTCGAGCCTGATCAGCTTGTTTTTCTCCCCCTCCATGAGCCGGCTTACCGGGATGCCGGTCCAGCGGCTGACCACGCCGGCGATCTCGGTCTCGGTGACCTCTTCGCGGAGCAGCATGTTCTGCTTCTGCTTGCCCGCCAGCCGCTCTTCCTCCTCTTTTAACTTCTGCTCCAGCCCCACCAGGCGCCCGTACTTCAGCTCGGCGGCGCGGTTCAAGTCATACTCGCGCTCGGCCTTTTCAATGGCGGTGCGCAGCTCTTCGATCTCGCGCTTCAGCTCGCGCACCCGCTTGATGCTCTCCTTCTCGGCTTCCCACTGCTCCTGCATCACCGCGAGCTCGCGCCGCAACCCGGCCAGCTCGTGCTGCAGCCTTTCCAGCCGCTCCCTGGAGGCCAAGTCCGTCTCCTTCTTTAACGCCGCCTCCTCGATCTCGAGCTGCATGACCTTGCGCTTGATCTCGTCGAGGGCGGCGGGCATGCTGTCGATCTGGGTGCGCAGCCGCGCCGAGGCCTCGTCGATGAGGTCAATGGCCTTGTCCGGCAGGAAGCGATCGCTGATGTAGCGGTCCGAGAGCACCGCCGCCGCGATCAGCGCCGCGTCCTGGATGCGCACGCCGTGGTGCACCTCGTAGCGCTCTTTCAAGCCGCGCAGGATCGAGATCGTCTCCTCCACCGAGGGCGGGTTGACCAGCACCGGCTGAAAGCGCCGCTCGAGGGCGGCGTCCTTCTCGATATACTTGCGGTATTCGCCGATGGTGGTGGCCCCCACGGCGCGCAGCTCGCCGCGGGCGAGCATGGGCTTGAGCATGTTGCCGGCGTCGACGGCCCCTTCCGCCGCCCCGGCCCCCACCACGGTGTGCAGCTCGTCGATGAAGAGGATCACCCGCCCGGCCGACTCCTGCACCTCTTTCAAGACCGCCTTCAGGCGCTCTTCGAATTCACCGCGGTACTTGGCCCCGGCCAGCAGGGCGCCCATGTCGAGGGAGATCACCTGCTTATCCTTCAGTCCCTCGGGCACGTCGCCGGCCACGATGCGCCGGGCCAGCCCTTCCACGATGGCGGTCTTGCCGACGCCGGGCTCCCCGATGAGGACGGGGTTGTTCTTGGTCCGGCGCGAGAGGATCTCGATCACGCGCCGGATCTCCTCGTCGCGCCCGATGACCGGGTCGAGCTTGCCTTCCCGGGCCAGGGCGGTAAGGTCGCGGCCGTAGCGTAGAAGGGCCTCGTAGGTTTCCTCCGGGTTGTCGCTGGTGATGCGCTGCGTGCCGCGCACATTTTTGAGCGCGCCGAGGAGGGCGTCCTTGGTCAGCCCCATCCGGCTGAAAAGCTCTTTTACATCCGCTTCGCCTTTGGCGAGCAGCGCCAGGAGCAGGTGCTCCACGCTGATATATTCATCCTTGAGCAGCTTTGCTTCCTCTTCCGCCCGGCTAAACACGCGCACCAGCACGTTGCTCATCTGCAGGGTGCCTTCATAGCCGTATACGGCGGGGATCTTCGCCAGCAGCCTCTCCAGTTCCCGCTCAAAGCGGGCCGGATCGATTCCGGCCTGCTGGAGCACTTTTGGCGCGAGCCCGTCTTTTTGCCGCATCAGCGCCGCCAGCAGGTGCTTGGTTCCCACCACCTGGTGGTGCCGCACCGCCGCCTCCTGCTGCGCCGCGACCAGGGCATCGCGCGATTTCTGGGTAAAGCGGTTTAAATCCATATGGCATTCACCTTCCTCTCTGCCAGATGTTATTGTCGCAATATTTTATTTATGATTGCCGCCCGCATCCCTTGCGGGCGATCTTTCTTCCGCCTTGCCGCGAGCCATTGGCTCCGGCCAGTATCATGCACTGGAGCCGCTTCTCTGCGAAAGTTCGCTGATTTTGCGGTAGAGCTCCCTTTCCGCGGCGCTGATCTGGGCCGGGATATCGATGGCCAGGCGCACGTAATGGTGCCCCCGCTCGCCTTTCCCAGCAGGGAAGCCCTTGCCCTTCAGGCGCAGCAGGGTGCCGCTGCGGCTGCCCGGAGGCACCGTTACGGTGACCGGGCCGTCGAGGGTTTGCACGGTGACGCGGTCGCCGAGCACCGCCTGCTCCGGCCTGATCGTGAGATCGCTTTCCACATCGGTACCCTTAAGCCGGTAGAGGGGATGGGGGCGCAGCCGCACCTTCAAGTAAAGATCGCCGCTGGGGGCGCCGCCCCTGCCCTCGTGGCCCTGTCCCTTTAAACGGATCCGGCTGCCGTCCCGGACCCCCTTCGGAATCCTCACTTCGAGGGTTCGCTCCCGGGTGGTCAGGCCGGTGCCGCCGCAGCGGGGGCAGAAGCCGCGGCCGGCAATGCCGCTGCCGCCGCAGGCCGTGCAGGTGGCTTCGGTGGCCAGGCGCAGGCTCTTGGCCGTGCCGCGGTATGCTTCTTCCACCGTCAGCTCAATTTCGCTTTCCACGTCCTGGCCGCGCTCTGCCCCGCGCCTGCGCTGGCTGCGCCCGGAAAAAATATCGCCTCCCAGGTCGCCTCCGCCGAAGAACTGGGCGAAAAATTCGCTGAAATCGCTTAAATCGAAATCCCCGCTGGTGCGATAATAACGAAAGCCGCCCATGCCGGGCTGCCCTTCGTAGTGAAACTCCTGACCGTGCTGCCAGCCGCTGCCGAGCTGGTCGTACTTGGCCCGCTTTTGCGGATCGCTCAAGACCTCGTAGGCTTCGTTAATGCGCTTGATCTGCTCTTCCGCCTCCTTTTTCTTCTCCGGCGGCTGCAGATCGGGGTGCCACTTTTTGGCCAGCCTGCGGTAGGCGCTCTTGATCTCCTTATCCGTGGCATTGCGATCTATTCCCAAAATTTTATAGTAATCCTGGTATTCAACAGCCATAGGATCACCTCTTTTGGTGTAACTATATAAATTATAGTATTTTTTTCGTTAATAGCAAACAATAACTTGCCTGATCGTTAGATAAACTTACCCAGGGTTAGTATTCCCTGGGCATTGCCCAATCCTTGATAGGAACGGCCGGCCTTAGTTGCGAAAATGCCGCCTGGCCAGGAGGGCCATTATCCAGGTAATAGCTGGCGATATTCCCGCCAGGAGGGCGAGGTGAAAACCCGTTAGCGGAATGCCGGATAGAAAATCAATTTCGGCCTGGGGGAAGGCCAGCCCTTGCAGGATTGCCGGGTAGCTGGAGCGGCAAAAAGAGAGGATCGTGGATAAGGCAAGGAGGCCCAGGAGGAGCAGGGCGCCCCACCAGGCCCACAACCGGCGCTGCAAGGTCCCCCATGTAATCAAGGCCAGGCAGGCCGCCGTCAGATCCAGCAAAGCAATACCCGGCAGGCCGTAGAGGAAACGGCCGAAAAGGGGGAATATGCCGTTAAAGAGGGTTAAAATATGCAGCGCAATGATCAAAAACAAATAGAGGACACTCAGGGTCAGAAGCGGTCCGGGCAGGGTGTCGAGCCGGCAAGGTCCGCCGTCCCTGCTCTCCAGGATGCGCTGCACCTGCGGGCTGCGGTAAAAGCGGATTAAAAGGATGGGCAGCAACGGATAGACTAATACGATCAAGATTAATCCCAGCACGGCGGCGAGAGGAAACAGCTCCTTGGTTCCAGCCAGGATAAAGGCGGCTATGAGTGTCAGGGGCGCCCCCACGACCAGCCATGCCTGCAGCAGGGCCAGCGCCACGGGGCGGATCCAGCGCCGCCTGCGCAGATGCCCGTAGCCCAGGGGTATGAGGATGATGGCGAGGAGATAGTAGCCGGCGATCTGGGCGGTGATGTTGCCAAACATGAACGAGCCGAAAGCGAAGCCCTCGTAGTGGAAAGGGCCGCCGGGAGAAAAGAGGTAGTAGCAGTAGATTTCAAGGGGCCCCAGGAGGGCGGCGGCAACGCCGCCTGCCAGCATCAGGGAGCCGATCACCGTAAGTGCCAGTCTTTTATCTTTGTCCTGCTCAGAATGATGAGGGCTGCCTCTTATTGTCTCCATTATACCATTATATTCCATTCAATTTCACTTGTCAATTTAAACTCCTCAAGATTTGGCAGCGCAGGGAATACAATGATATAATGGGTCATGACATAATTTTGAAGGAGGGTCATCGATGGCCAAGCAGAAACAACCGGCCCAGCTACTATTAGGCCCCGTTCCCCCGGCCCTGATCGCCTGCGGCAACGGCGCGCAAAAGAATATTATCACCCTGGCCTGGGTGGGGGTGGTCAATTCCGAGCCGCCGCTGCTCTCGGCCGCCGTCCGCCCCAGCCGCCATTCGCACGGCCTGATCCGGGATACGGGCGAGTTCACGGTAAACCTGGCCACCGCCGCCCAGGTGGAAGCGGTTGACGGCTGCGGCACCTTGAGCGGCCGGGAGATCGATAAATTCGCGCGTTACGGCTTTACCCCCGTGATGGGCACCTTAAGCCACGCTCCCTTAATTGACGAATGCCCGATCAGCATGGAATGCCGGGTGGAGCAGACCCTGGAACTGGGCAGCCATGCTC
>ERZ773359.5678-NODE-5678-length-11750-cov-22.244378_pt1 | contig 11750 bp, 4 predicted proteins | sample MGYA00374955_ERZ773359 | MGnify/ENA primary metagenome ERZ773359 (study PRJEB29098, sample SAMN04486028) | biogas fermenter metagenome | study: EMG produced TPA metagenomics assembly of the Biogas fermentation microbial communities from Germany - Plant 4 DNA1...
TTCTGGTTTTGGTTCTTCTGGTAATTCAATTCCTAAGAATTCAGCTAGTGTTATTCCTTCTTCTTTCATTTCAACGCCTAGAGCGTTAAATGTCATTTGAGCTACATCTCTTCTTGTAATTAAGTCTCTTCTTTCAATTTCAACATTTTCTAATAGTCCTAATTCTTCAGCTAAGTCCCAAGCTTTTGCCCATTCTTCAGCTTTGTCATCTTCTCCATACTCTAGAGCTCTTAGTAGAACTAAAGCATATTCTACAGCTTCTAGATTGTCATTGTAGCCAAAGCTTCCATCTGGTCTACCATTGAAGTAGCCATTGTACTCTGCCCAAGCTAGGAATGCATTGTAATATGGATTTCCAGCTAGGTCAGTGAATGTTGGATATCCTTCCATTTCAAAGTTTTCTGCTTCATCTTCTTTGTCTAATAGTCTTGCTAGTAATACTACTGCATCTTTTCTTAGTAGATAGTCATCTAGCATTAGGTCGCCTGATTCATTACCTACTAAGATGCCATTTTCTTTTAGGAAAGCTGGTACATCTACTCCTTCATCTGCAAATGCAAATGAGAAGCTTCCTAGAATCATTACTACTGCTAAAAGTAGTGAAAGTTTTCTTCTCATTTAAAAAAACCCTCCTTTTAAAATTTTTATTGTATTTTTTACCTTTATAGGTGCAAATATGTAATTTGCAATCTATAAGGTATTATAGCATCAACTTAATATTAGGTCAATAAGTTAAATGCTATTGTAATAGATTTGTAACAATACTTTAGGGAAAAATTCCCTTGGTGTTAATTATTATACTATAAATTCCAAGAAATAATATTACAATTCTATTACAAATTGGATTTATTATCCATGGACTTATCTTATGCCTAACCCCTTGAATTTAAAAACTCCATAGCCTTTTCAAGCTGCAAATCCTTTGTATCCTTGTTTTCTACCACTATGTCCGGTACTATGCCAGTCTTGTTTATATTTCTTTTCTTGGGGGTTAAATACTCTCCAACAGTTATTTTCATACCGTCTCCATAGGCTAGGGGAAGTATAACCTGTACTGTTCCCTTACCGAAGGATGTGGTGCCTATTACCTTCCCAACACCTGTATCCTGTACTGCCCCTGCAAATATTTCTGAAGCTGAAGCAGAGTTTTCATTTATAAGTACTGCTAGATTGTATTTGGGCTTCTTCAAGGTGGAGTAATGGGTTTCTACAATTCCACCCCTATATTTTACATGGACTATGGGCCCTTCAGGGACAAAAAACCTTAGGGCTTTAATTACTTCCATAAGTAATCCACCGGGATTGTTTCTTAAATCTACTATTAAATTAGTAATATACTTCTTATCTATTTCCTTTAAAGCCTCCTTTAAATTTTCAGTAGTATGTTCATTAAATTCCCTTATTTTTATATAGGCAATATGATCATCAATAAATTGGTATTTTATAGGGTTTATTTGCACCAGTTGCCTTTTTATTTTATAGCTTATGTTTTTGTCATTCCTTTTTACCTTAATGTTAACAGAGCTACCTTCTTTTCCCCTGATAAGCCGTACTACCTCTTCCACTGTAAGTCCCCCTACATCCTGTCCATCTATTTCTACTATTATATCCCCTGCCTGGATTCCCTTTTCGTAGGCTGGCCCTCCTTCCATCACTTCTACAATTTCTATATAGCCATCTTTTTCTGTGATATATACTCCAATACCTACAAAGTCACCTGATGTTTGTTCCTGCAATTTTTCAAATTCTTCCTGTGTATAATACCCGCTGTGGGGGTCCAAATTGTAAAAGAGCCCCTTTATTGCTCCTTCTATAAGTTCTTCCCTAGAAATATCATATACATAGTTTTCTTGAATTATGTCCATTATATCCATTAGGTAGGATATATCATAGGGGCTGTCTTCATCCTCTGCAAATACAGGGGCTGGTATTGACAGCAGGGTGACGGATATGATTAGTAGAAGGATCAGCCTTTTATAGTTTTTCCTATTTGGCACAGTCATCCCTCCTTTTGTCCAGTGGACAATTGTCAATTGTTAAGCAGGTTTTCCCTATAGTCATGTCTTAAATCCTCCTGCATGTAGTTAATTAAATCTACTATGAGCTTGGCTACTTCTCCATTGGTTATATTTCTATTTGGATAGAAGTAGTCTCCCTCATCTGCTATGCCCAGTTGTTTGGCTACATATATATAGTCCTTTGCCCAGTTAGGTATACTTCCATCATCCAGGTAGCCTGTTGTATAGTTCTTGTTTATAGGGGCGAGGTTTTCCAGGCCTAATAGTCTCATGACTGTAGTATAGGCTTCTGCCCTTGTAAGGGGATTGTTTGGGTAAAAATAGCCCTTGTCCTTACCATGCATAATGCCTTTTTCAGCTACTGCTTCTATATAGTAGAAGTTGGCATTGTTTCTGTCTACATCCTTAAAGACAGGTGGCTTTGGTTCTTCCCTGCTTCTCCTCCTTCTGGAGGTCTCTTCCTCAACTTTAATGGGTATGTCCATGGACTCCACTATAACCCTGGCAAAGTCACCCCTGGATATGGGTGTATTGGGGCCAATATGGGTTCTGTTTACAGGGAAGGCCTCCAGGCTGGCCAGTAAAAATAGTTCATCCTGGTATTCATGGCCTAGGATGTCCTTGGCTTTAGGAATGGATAGCCTTTCCGGTACTGGTACAGTATTTATTGAAAAGGAGCCTTCTCCCACATTTCTGCCTGGCAGTATGTCCTCCCCATTAAATCTTGGCAGGTCGTAGCTATATTTTAGAACATTTTCATGGTTCTCTACAATATTTTGTCCACCCCTGAAGCTGGTTTGAACAGGTATGTTTTCTTCATAGGAATAGTCCCTTGTCCTGTTGTAGGATGCTTCAACTGTAGCTGTGCCTGTCCAGTTGGCTGCTGGATTAAGCAGATTTTCATGCTGTATGAAATACTCTATTGTATGGGTTTCCGTGGAAGACCAGGGACTGTTGTAGCCTACAGTTTTTCCTACAGCTTCTACAGTTATGGTATTTGTATCCTGTTTGTTTATGGTATAGGTTTTTCTGGCAAATATGTCCCCAGCAAAGTAATCCAATATGGGCCTTTTGTGGGTAACAGTACTTTGGTTCCACTGGTAGGCCTTGTTTTTTGTATTGTTTTTTGCTACATAGCTGGTATCCCCAATTTCTATTTTTTCCTGAAAGCTGCTTATGGTTCTTGTGACAATTGTTTGATTGTCATCATCTGATAAGGTGCCTGTTATCCTGATGGTTCTGGTAAGCTTTGCATTTTTCAGGGGATTTTGCAGCTTATATGTATATCTTTCACTAATGGTATTTTTCTTTTCATTTATTTTTATATCTATATCTACACTTCCTTCCATTACAATGGGCTCTCCTGTTATGAATATTACTTCCTTATATTTGTTTTCATTCATTATACCGCCTTCATAACCAGGTATATTGGAAGCCAAAGAAGGGAAAGATGTAAGTAATAGTACTACTGCTAAAAGTAGTATGGTTTTTTTCACGTGTAACCCTCCTTTACATTATATAATAGGCGACCATAGGTCGCCTAATCTTCTATTAACAGAACATATCCTATGTCTTCAGAAGTTGTCTTATACTTTATGACATAAACCTTTAATCCTGCTTTTAATGTATAAAGTTTGTCCATGGGTATGGGCAGGTCATTGTAGAGTATGATGCCCTGGCTTATGTCCAGTACTTGATCTGATGTACTTTCCCAATTTTTATTTAAGGTATTGAAATTCCTCACGTTGGTAAGGGTTAAAGTTTTTTCATCATGGTTTATCTCCTTTATATTGCCTAGGGTTGAATAGCTGTGGTTTATATCATATCTTAAACTATTTATATGAGGTACAATGTTTAAGGCCAATAGTTCCTTGCCAAAGCCGGATTCCCTAACTACAAAATAGGCAGTCTTATCCTTGTAGAATTTGTCCCTAATTCTATTTCTTAGGGTAGTGTTTCTAATGTCCTCCAGGTCAAAGTATCTGGATTCCATTAAAGCTTGTACAGGCACTATTTCCTTTAGTTGGCTATCATATATTAAGGTATCTTCTGAAAGGGCAAGCCTTACATTATACCTTTCCTCCTCCCATGTGCCATCTTCTGTAAGCTTTAGGTGATTAAGCCTTCTGCTTAAGCTGCCTATTTCTATTTCATAGTCAAATATATCCTCTATTCTTCCTATATATATGGACAGCTTTGTCTCATCCACCCTATCATCCAGTATGGAAGAGCCATTTATGGCCACTACACTGGCATAGGTGCTGCCATTTTTAAAGTCTGCATTGACCCTTACCATATCATTTAAGTTCATGTTCAATATGTCCACCAACCTGTTGTCCTTTACAACTATGGTGCCTTCATTAAAGTGGATCAGGTTTTTGTTAACTATCATCCTGCCGCTTCCATATTCTATATCCTGAATTTTTGAATCATAAACCCTGGCTGTACCATTTTTCACTTGAAGTTTGGATACATTAGGTCTTCCATAGGCAGTACTGTAGGCTATGTATATAGTTTGTCCCTTTAATTTGCCTAAAGCTGCCAGGTCTATTTTTTCACTGCCATTATACAGGTTATCGTTGTTTACCTTAAGCCTTAGCAGATGTTGGCCATAGGGCACCCAGCTATTATTATCCTTATATATATGGGGGGACTGGATATGGATTTCCTTTTTCCTCTTATCCACAAAGGTAAGCTTGCCCCTTAAAATGCCCTTAATGTGTTCTTCTTCATCCTCCACCCTGATGGTACTTACTTCTGAAGAGTATACATCATCAAAGGTTAAAAGTACCCTGTCCCCTTCCTTTATCCTTATAATACTTGCTATTTCTCCCTTTTTGTATACTGTAGTAGAAGGGGTTATCCTGTACTTTTCCCTTTTGTCTCCATTTTTTATTTCTATTTGGTCCTCTGTCAAGAAAAGGACCCTTCCTGTTTTAAACCTGCTGCCGGGCAGTATATAGCCATACCTTTCAGGGTCATCCTCCGGATAGGCTATTATCCTTGTGGCTTCCTTGTCCTTGTGGTATACATCCACTTCCTGGCCAAAGTACAACTGATTAATAGTAGTGTTTTCCCCTTCCATTTCAATTTTGGTGCCAGGAAGTACTTTAATTTCCTGCCTTTTTCCATGAAAGTCCAGTATGGTGATGGTACCTTCAACATAATCTATACTTTCAATGGAACCCTGCAGTAGTTTTTCCTGTGCAGCTATGGATGGTAAGGTTAATGTGTTTAGTATAAGTATGGTTGTGATTATAAATAGTAGCTTTTTTTTCATAGTAACCCCCTTTATGACCATTTGCCAGCCTTCTGAGCCAGAGATTCTTATGTCTGGGCTCAGAAGGACTTAGCTTATGGTCAATTGATTATCTATCTGATAGCAGTATAAACCTGCCTGATGTATTTATATTAGCCCAGGTTGAGCTTTGTGGCTGGTAGTCACCCTTTTCCCTGTTGAAAATATATAGTTTGGTATTTTTAGTATTAGGATAGGCTTTTTTGTCCTGGACCAGGGTAACCTTTGCCGGATTTTCCAGTTTATTTATGGCTAGAGTGTTTTTGCCATACTGGTAGTCAAAGCTTACCTCATAGGCCTTTGAGGCCAGGCGCTTTCCTCTCGGTATATGGCCTTCTGATATTCTTTCTATATGGATATTTACGTAGGCATCCTTGTTACCTTTATCATTTCTTCTTACATCCTGGGTATATAGGTCCCTTAAGTTTAGTTCCAGGATTAAGGTACCTTCTCTAATGGTTAGTTCCCTGTTTGTCCGTACAAATTCCACAGGTATTGATATGGTAAAGCTGTTTATTTTATTGTACTTTGACTGGGTCAAGCTCACAAGTCCCCTTCTTAGGGTATTTTCTCCAAGGAAGATCCTTACTGTATCATTATTGAATTCTTCCTTACCTTCCCTTCTGATTTTGTCCTCTTCCCTATCCAGTCTATCTTCCTTTTCTCCCAGTTTAGTATCCTGCCTTACAGTTAAAGTTCTTACCCTAACTGTGGCATCTCCAATGGAGGCTCCATATTGATTTAGTGCCCTTACTCTAAAGTCGTATAAAGTATCTGGTTCAAGATCCTTTACCAGAAACTCCGCCTCTGTAGTGTCCCCTATGAAGGTATAGGTTCTATCCCTTGCCAGCTTTCCATATATTTCATATCTTGTAGCCCTGTTTAATATATTTTCATCAGATTTATGCCATATTAGTTTTACAGTAGATTCATATCCTGCTATTCCTTCCAGGCCTATTGGCCTATCCGGCAATGGGATTTCATATTGGAAATCATCATAGGGATCTGATATACCTCCATCCGGGTTTATAATTATAATATGGTAGTTTTCCAAATCTGTAGCCTCATTAAATTTCACCTTTATTACATTTTCACTTTCTACCCTTACTTCTGCCGCCTCCATACCACCAACTACTGCCACCTGCCTGTTGTTGCCCTGGGAGTCTACCCCTATTATTCCCTGGCCCTTTACATCCATATCCTCTGTCAGATTAGATATGTCAACTACCTTTCCACCAACAACTACCCTGGCACCTGGCATAAACATCTGTCCTGTTATGGTAACTTCTGTTTCCGTATCATTGGTAAATATTTTGTTTGGAGAGATACTTAGTATCCTGGGTTTAGATATATAGGTAAATTTAACATCCTGCTGGCTTATGGAGCCATCCGGGTTTTCCACCCTTACCTGTACCTGACCAATTTCCTCTGAAGATGGTACTGTAAGCTCTATGGTTTTATAGTCTATAAAGTTTATATTTTCTGCCTTTGCATCACCAAAGTATACCTTAAGTTCACCCTTGGGGTATTTTTCCATTACATTTCTAAAGTCATTTCCTGTAATTGTAACCCTGGTACCTCCTGTAACAGGTCCTTCCTGAGGGCTGATGGTGTGTACCTCTGGATTTGATTCACCCTTTATAAATTCTATAAATATTGGCGGCATATTTGTAGATGAATCGGCTGTACCTCCATCGGTGTTTTCCACTACCAGCTTCATTAATCTACCTGCAGCCTGTTCCGGTACTGCCGGCATTACAAAGGTCAGCTCATTTGGTAGCTTGTATTCTATATCCCTTATGGTTAATATATTTTCTATTTTAATAAGGGCTCCTTCTCTAAAGTCTGTTCCATGGACGGTGATCCTGTTTCCACCCTTGTAGTCTACCCTTAGTACCTTAGCTTCTCCACCTATTTCTTCCCTGTACTCCAGTACAGGCTCTATTCCTCCATCCCTTGTAATATTAAGTATTTTGGGATCACTATCAGGATATTTGTATTCAAAATAGCCTTGTCCCTGGCCCTTATCCGGATTGATTATAAATACCGGAGTTCTTCCTATCTGGTAGTAATAGGGGCTTGTGGCTGTTACCTGATTTCTGTTGTGGTACTGGGCTTGTGGTGCATAGTGGGCTGTTACAAGTAGCCTATTTGTATCTACTACTACCCTTATTAGCATTTCATAGGGGTAGGGGGTGTCATTGTGTTTAAAGTCCCTTGTGTTTATAAATATTTCTTCTCCAGTATAGCCTTCATAGGTAAAGATGTATTTTATATCGTTGTCTTCTATACTGGCTGTTAATTTACCATTAAGTGCATCATAGGCTACTTCAATGCCACCTTCCAGTTTAACCCTGGCCCTGTTTGAACGGATAACTCCACTGTTTTCATGATCCCTTGGCAGATTTTCATTTGTATTGTTGCCAAATCTTATAAGGGGCATGTTTACTTCTTCTCTGGCAAGCTGTCCATTCTTCTCCCTAATCAAGGTTAAAATATTATTTTCCAAATTGCTGCCATATATACTTATTTTAGTTCCACCCCTATAATCTCCAGCACCGGGCACTATGGACTCAATGGAAGGATTGGAGGCTTCGTACCTGAACTGTACCTTGTTTGATATGCCTGAGTCATTGTTTACCACATATACATCTACCACTCCCTCTTCAAAGGCCGGTACTATAACCTGCAAATAGCCTGAAGCAAATTCAACAATCTCTGCCAGTTTGTTTCCAAAGTAAACCTTTGGTAAAAGGGGTGATGTCAGGAATTCATAGTCCGGATTGTATTTTGACTGTGCTTTATCATCTGACGCCTTAGCGGTATATCCTCCACTTCCATCTATGTCATCAAAGGGCTCCCCGGGAGTATACTGGCCATTTCCATCCAGGTCTACAAAGGGCTCAAAGTCCCTAAAATCGGAACCAAATATTTCTACTATATATCCTCCACCGGCAGAACCTCTTTGGGGGATAATGCTGTTTATCCTTGGGTTACTTGTTGGTACCACATAGGTATATCCCCTTATTACCTTATTTCCTACTGTCAGTGGTTCATCATAGGATATGCTAAAGCTGCCCCCATCCGGGTTTACCACTACAATGGGTACTGTAATCCTGTCTGTTCCCTTTTCCCTGATATTCTCCACGGTCCTGGGTACCTTAACCTCCATTAGCCTTCCTCCTGGAAGTACATTTACATCTGCCTCCGGTACCTGCTGGCCACCTATGAAGACCTTGGTCTTTAAGGTTCCTGTATCAACAAATCCAATTCTATGGTCATCCTGATTTGCTGGATCTGGTTCCGGTCCATATATGTGTATAATATTTCCTCCTGCATCCGGACCCCTATCTGGTACCACATCTGCTATTTTAGGTATGGTGTAGGATGAGGCATAGAAATAGAATCCATCCTTAAGGGTACGGGATTTAGTATCCGGGTTTATTATGGAAATATCATAATAGCCTTCCCCTCTCCATGGGGCTAGGTTTAAGTTTGGTACTCTAAAGATCAATGTATTGGAATCTATGAATTTAACCCTATGACCTACTATCTTTCCATCCCTTATTTTATATGGGGTGTAGGCCTTTAGCTTAAGCTGATTAAACTCCAGTATTCCCTCATTGTTTTCTATTATCTTGTGTTCACCGGCATAAATGGCTTTTCCATCCTCATCATATCTTATTTCATATTTAATTCCCTCTCCACCTTCAATGGAGTAATTGCCTCTGGCATCCCTGACTATGGTGTAGAACTTATTATTAGTATTGTCGTAAAGTACGACACTATCATAGCCTTCTCCAAGTACCACCCTTTTTTCAGTGTCACTGTATATGAATATTTGTCCGCCTTTATATTCTACAAGCTTTATTCTGTTTTGCTGTCCCAGGTTGTATTCATTAATATCGTAGCCATCTATCAGGACCCTTGTACCTATAAGCCTGTACATTAGGCTTTGGTCTATTTCTTCTATATTATTGATTACTACTGTTGGATCTGGTGGAAGGAAGTTTGCACCCTTTACTGTTACCAGGGTATTTGTAGTTCCCTCTTTAGGATTTATATAGTCCAGCTCCGGCTCTGTATAGGTTTCTGTATAGGTAAATATATGGGTGGCAATGCCTCCCTCCGGATTTATGACATGAAGCAGTGTATCCCCAGCTCTATCCCCTCTGGGAGCTGTAAAGGTTATTTTCTTCATGTCCCCTGAAATATTTATATTTTGAGCCAGTTTATTGTCTACATATACTCTGGCACCAGGCCTGAAGTTGGAACCAGTTATGGTGACTTCCACTCCTCCATCTATGGAAACCATACTTGGCCTAACACTGTCTATAACTGGAAAATCGTTTATATTTATCTCTTCAAATCTTATCAGGTCCATGAAACGCTCTTCAGGTCTGTGGCTATCACTTTCCCTGCGGGGATTTTTTATTGATAGGATCCTGGATTCCTTGTTGCTTACTTGGAAGCCCCCTTCACCTGCTTCCACTACTATGGCTATGGTATCCCCTATATCATTGTTTGTAGTTCCATCAACTATTCTTCCATTTCTTAAAACTTCAAATTTAACAGGTTTATATTCACCTTCCTTTGCATCCTCTTCTGAATCCAAATTTGGATTTATAACTGTATCACCTATGGTAATTATAGGATAGTTTATCCTTTCTTCCCCATCCTTTTCATATCTTGTAACCAGAAAGTTGCTCCCCTTAATAGTTAAAAGCAGCCTTTCAATACTTGAGTGTATATAGTATTTATTGTTTATGTTTTCTATTGGTATGGTTCCAGGGATTACTTCACTTACTACCGGCTTTAGTGAAGATGGATAGTATGTAAAGGCATCATCAAGTGTTGCTTCATATTCCATTGTGGCTTTAAACTTTTCCTCTTCTGCCTTATCACCTGTTTCAGTTATTATGGTGGTAACCCTGATAACCACATCCTCTATCTGGTTTTCTGTTGGTTCAAAGGCTTCAGTTCTAACTATGAAAGTATTTAGGTCCCTTTCATCTCCAGTACGGATAAAACCCTTTTCTACAAACTTTAAGGGCCTGCCTATTTCAACCTGTATTTTTCTTACTACTTCTACAGTATAAGCTTCCCTGCCTTCAAGCTTAAGTTCACCTTCACCATAGTTTATGGTCACCTCTGTGGCCCCTTCTCCTACGTTTTCTATCGTTGGTTCAGCTTCTTTCGGAGTGAAGCCGGGTACATTGTGATTAACAAAATATTGACCTTCAATGGTTACCTTAGTTGGTGTACCTCCAGGGGCCCTGTTTGGATATACACTGTCCACTATAGGTTTTTGGGATATGGTTACAATTTGATACTGTTGGGGCAGTAGATATAGGTTCTGCACCCCATCCCTCTGGGAGTTGGCATTGGTAAAGACTACATAGTAGGGACCTGGATCTAAGTCAGGTACTCTACCAGTAATGACAGTATCCCCGGTAGTAGGTATATTTATGGATAGATTTTTTACCCTGTTCTTTTCTGTAAAGTCAGGATTGTTTAAATCCTTTATGAAATAAATATCGTATTGATTGCTGGGGAAGGAGCTTCTGGTAAAGCTTACCCTTGAACCTGCCTCTCCCATGGTAGGAAACATAGTTACTCCCTCAATATTTAATTTTCCGGTTATAAATACTACATCTAAATAAAGGGATATGGCTTCTAAAATATAATAGTTATTTTTATCCTCTTTTTTTGTAATTTCAATTCTAGCAGAACCTGTACCAAAGCTTCTGCCTTCAGGCTCCTTCAGTTGTATTTGATTTTTGCCTTCTATTACTTCTACTTCTGCTATTACTCCATTTACTGTAATGGTATACTCTTCTCCTTTAAAAACATTTGGATCCCCTGAGCTAATATTTAATACAATAGGCTCTCCAGCATTAATAGAGTAGCTTTCTGCATTGGATATGACAGGAATACCAGCTTCTCCTATTCCTGAATACTCCGTAGTCTTTTTGACCCTTTTTTCTTCATGGTATTCATATCCTTCCACATAGGCTTCCTTTATAATCCATCCAGGCTGTAGGTCCGCCTCTACCCTATTTCCTACTTCCCTTATATTTGATAAGGTAGTAAGCCCTTGATACTGCTCACTAATCTTAATAACCTTGTCTTCTAAATTTCTTATAGCCTCATCGGCTATTGAAATCCTTTTTTCTGTTGGATTAAAGGAAGTATCCTTATTATATATGGTGGTAATGGTTACCTTTGGTTTAGTATTATCTTCACCATCTGCATATACAAGGCCCAAATCAAATACTATGGTGCTCATAAACATGGTTAATAAAAGTATATAAGATACAAGCTTTTTTAAGCTTATCCTATATGTCACGGCAATCACCCCAATTTTTAAGTCTATAGTTATATATCGGAAAAATATTCATATTCTTTATAGTAAAGTTGAGAATAATAGTATG
>ERZ773359.5682-NODE-5682-length-11747-cov-10.464762_pt1 | contig 11747 bp, 10 predicted proteins | sample MGYA00374955_ERZ773359 | MGnify/ENA primary metagenome ERZ773359 (study PRJEB29098, sample SAMN04486028) | biogas fermenter metagenome | study: EMG produced TPA metagenomics assembly of the Biogas fermentation microbial communities from Germany - Plant 4 DNA1...
CTGTTAAGGTCCCTTTTTATAATATATGTCAATCGGGGAGGGAACTATATACGGCATACCCTCTGTCATAAGCATATTAAGTCATCATTCTATTTTCTTATAAAATTTATTTCCATAACCCTAACCTTAAGTAATTTTAACATAGTAAAAAGCTTTATTCCAATTAAAAAAATTTATGGCCTTGTTAATCATATAGACGATATTAATAAATCCCATCAAGGTCCATACCCTGATGGGATTTATCCACTCTATTGCGCTGGTATCAATATTTTTTGGTTGGGGAATATCAGGTGTGGGTTTTGTAGTTTGTTGAATTCAGCTAGTCTTTCCCAAGTTAACCCATATTTTTCTGCTATCTTCCATAATACATCCCCTACTTTTACTATATAGGTGTCTGCTACTCCTACTTCTTCAGTTTCTTCCACAACTTCTTCTACTGGAACTTCCTCTATAGCTGTAATCCTTCCTTCAACTTCATATTCCACTACTCCAATCTTTTCAATATACTTAATTAAAGCTTCATCAAGTCCTTCAAACTCTCCAACTATTGGAGCATCTTCAAACATGGTATATCCATCTCCACCAACTGCCATAAAGTCGTTGGTAGCAAGGGTGTAGCTTTTATCCAGTTCTATAGGTTCTCCATCAACAAGCAGTTCAACTATTCTATTGCCAGCTTCTTTAGATGGATCGATCTTATAGGTCATACCTGCTACATGTGGGAACTTTCCTGCCAGTTCAGGATAGGTATCCACACCATGTTCTAAGGCATTGAGTATCTCTTCCCCAGTCAGTTCTAGTACCACTATATAGTTGCCAAAGGGGAATACCTCTAATACGTTTCCTTTGGTTATTTCACCAGCTGGAATGGAAGCTCTAATTCCTCCTCCATTGGTCATGGCTACATCCGCTCCCGTTATATCCAGCATAGCATCTGTGGCTAAATTACCTAGGTTTGATTCTCCTGCCCTTACAACCTCCCTTTCTCCTACCAATTCAACATTGCTTTGCCCAATTGCTACAGATAAGATCTTTTGGTTTTCCTCCTCAAGCCTTGCTATCTCCTTAGATATCTCTTCATCTTCTTCTAGTTCTAAGGCCTCTTCAAAGCTTATTAATTTGGCTTCTTTTTTGGCTATTTCTCCATCTACAAACTCAATATCTACTAGCCCTATATTCTTTAAATGCTCTCCCGCTTGAACTATGAGGGTATCCCCTACTAGTTTTCCTTCATCTAGCTTGGTGTGGCTGTGGCCATCTACAATAATATCTATTCCCTCAACCCTTTCAGCTACATCTGTAGCTTTAGGATGGCTTTCCTCATCCACCCCAATATGAGCCAAGGCAATGATTAGGTCTACTCCTTCTTCCTCTAGCTTTACAACCATTTCCTCAGCTACAGCTACTGGGTCTCTAAATTCAAGGCCTTCTGTGTTCTTAGGATTGGATTTATAGGTGGTTTCTTGTGTAGTTAAGCCAAATATTCCTACTTTAAGGCCATCTATTTCTATGATGGTATACTCCTGTAAGTCTCTGGTTTCATCTTCCTTGACAACGTTTGCTGCCAATATTGGGAAATCTGCCATTTCGTTTAATTCTACTAATCTTTCATAACCATAGTTAAAGTCATGATTGCCTGGTACCATTGCATCATAGCCTATTTGGTTCATAAGCCTTATTATGGACTCTCCATTGGATACAGTTGCAATGGGAAGTCCATGGGTGGTATCTCCAGCATCCAATAATATTAGATTTCCTGCTTCTCTTAATTCCTTTACTAGAGTGGCTAGTCTTGCATATCCAATTAAATCGTTATCATTGCCTGTAACCCTACTATGAACGTCATTAGTATGGACAATAGTTAGTTTTACTACATTTCCTTCCTCAGCAAAGGCTGGGTTTTGTACTGGTCCAATTATTAGACCCAGAACCAATACTAAGGATAGGAATAAGCCTAGTAATCCTTTGTTTTTTACCTTAAACATTTAACTTCCCCCTTTTGAATTAATAATTAATTATCAAATACCCATTTAATGGGCATTATTCACTAAAAATATGGATTAACCCTTAAAATGTTCCTTACGGAAGTAGCTGAAACCCCTATATTTTCCCCTATTTGCTTATAGGTATAGCCCTGATTTCTCCCTAGTTTAATATATTTTAATTTATACTTTGTAAGATACCTCTTCCTAGAACCAGTCTTTATTAGGTTGAATTCAATATCAGTGGGACAGCAAACCTTTAGTATCTTATCTAGGTTATCCCTCTTTCTAATCCCTTGTATACTTCTTATAAAGGACCTTGTTCCTATAATGGGTTTATTCTCATAAAAATTCTCCAAGGCCTTAAAATTAGAGGTATTCAGTTCCATAGCCTCTTTATATTTTTCTATGGCCACCTCTCTGTCTAATGAAAGGGATTCCAATAGAGTGTGGATATCCACCATATTATCTATATTTAATCTATAGAACACATCGCTACTCCATTTATATTCCTCTATATTACTACATATATTAGCAATTACCGGCTTATTATGTATGTATCTAATTAGGTTTAAAAGAAACCTTTCGTCTTGAACTAATATACTATTATACCTTCTTTTGAAGACAGGCCCCCTTTTATTCCTTTTAAAATTATAATATTTTGCATATTTGGTATTTATGTTGTGCATTATCCTGCTTATGGGCGTGTTTAAAGTTCTCATTAAAAAGTGGTATTGATTATCCATTATGGCATAAGCAAATACCCTAAAATCGTAGACCTCCTTAGCTTCATTTAAAAGCTTTAATAAATAAAACTTATCCTCATCTTCCTTGAAGATGGGAAGCTTTCCATCTCCAGATTGGATTATATGATAAATAGCACCATAATATTGTATTCTTGGCTTTCTTCCCATAATATCCCCCTGATTCCCTATACTGGTATTATATTTTAATATTCTACATAATTTTTCTATTTCCTTCTTTTTATAGTCTTTTCATCTTTTCCTGGGAAATAAATAGGGTTAAATGTAAAACCATCGAAAAACTCTGACAACAAATGACTTTCAAAATAACCTACCGACAATTCCTTCCACCAGCCTTCCTAGTAGATGGGTAGGTTTCATTGTCAGTAGGTTATAGTGAAAGCTCTATATATTTAGTTTTGAGGAATGATTATCTTTTGTCCTGGGAATATTAGATGTGGATTTTGAAGTTTGTTAAATTCCGCCAGCCTTTCCCATGTAGTGTTGAACTTTTCGGCAATCTTCCACAATACATCCCCTGCTTTTACTATATATTCTTCTAAGCTTACTTCCTCTTCTACAATTACTTCTTCTACTACTACATCCTCTTCTACACTATCTTCTATACCTTCTAACATTTCTTCTGGTATTAAGCCTTCTTCTATCAGTTCATATACATTTAAGGATTTGATATTTATGCTTCTTCCATCTTCAGAGACTGGTATTACTATATTTCCTTCATTCACCTGCTCTATTATATAATCCCTTAATGGGTGATCTAAATCTGCCCCTATGATTTCCCAGTTATTATCTACCTTTGGTTCTATAGTTCCTAATTCCCTTATATGCTGAGCTATAAGGCTTCTTAAGGATATAGGATCTGATTCGAAATAAGGTTCATTGCTGATAATTCCCATGCTTTGTAGTCCGCTTAGTCTGTAGTTGTTTATGGCTAGTTTGAATACATCGTCATCCTTAACTGCTTCCCCTTTAAAGGTTAAATCTACTATCCTTTCCCCTGCTGGTTTGGAAATATCTATCTTATATTCTACTCCCTGGAACATGTCGTAATTGTAGGCCCTAATCTCTGGGTTAAAGCTTATGGTCACATCTCCCGGCTTATAGGTATTGTAATAGGCTGCTGACCATTCCATATAATCCTTTAATTCCTTGCCTGTAACCTCTACTCCTACCAATGTATTTGGATACTTATAGATGTCGAATATGCTGCTGTAGGTTATATCGCCTTTTCTTATATTGGAGGAAGGTTGGAATAAGGCTGCTGCAGATATGTCTGCTCCTGAATATTTAAGCTGAACGTCGTTTATAAGGTCTATTACTGCTGTATCCCTGATTTGTGCTTCAGGAATTCCCTTCACTTCAGAAGGTGGATGAAAATCTTCTGTAGCCTGACCTATTACTTCTTCTAAGAATTCTAAAGTTGCCTGATGATATTCCATAGCATACTCCTTTAATTCCTCTGATGCCTCATAGGCTACCACATCAATCAATTCTACCTTCTTATCGATTATTGTCCACTTATCCCCTTCCCTTTCCAATTCTAAGTCGAATCTTACAACTTGTCTTCCAGCATCCCTTGCCCCACCAACTAGGGTATTTCCTATGGTTTCGGCCACTGATATATGCTGATGACCAATTAATGCTAGATCTATTGCTGGATTCTCTTCAATGGCTAGCCTTACTGAGTCTGCATCTCCATATTCTGGATCTAAACCAGCATGGGCTACAATTATTAATAGGTCTACTTGATCCCTTAATTCCTCTACATATCTTTTGGTTGCTTCATTTATGGCCTCAAACTCCAGCTCTGTAACCTTTGGACCATCCCATCTTGGAATATTTGGATTAGTTAAGCCTATAATACCGATTTTTATGCCAGCAACTTCCTTTATTACATAGGGCTCAACAAAATCTGAACCGTCCTTCCATCTTACGTTGGCCCCTAAGATTGGGAAGTCAGCTTCTTCTACTACCTTATGGATTAATTCAAGGCCAAAGTTAAACTCGTGGTTTCCTAATGCCATGGCATCGTAACCCATAAAGTTCATTACATCTATTACTGGGTGGGGGAGGTCTAAATTGTTATTGTAGAGGTCGTCTGAAAGGATTGTCCCCTGTATAGTATCCCCATTATCCAGTAACAAGGTATTGGGGTTTTCCTCCCTTACCGCTTTAACTACCGAGTAGATTTTGGTCATCCCCAGGTCATCCACTTCTTCTCCATCCTCATAGGACCAATTATAGATATTGGCATGGATATCCGTAGTCCCTAGGATTGTCAAATGAACTGTCTGACTTTCAGCCTTCACTGGTATAGTAAATATACCAATGACTAATAGAAATGATAGGACAAGGCTAAATAGCCTTTTGAATTTATAATTCATTATGAACCCCCCTTATATATTAGGTTAAAATCATGATTTTAACCTTGTAGACCTGATTTGAATATAACCCGTTCCTTTATTAGCCCTGATAAGCCTCAAAATTTTAACACCCATAGCTTTTAAAGTAGGATGAAATTGGACATTTGTCCATTCCTATATGATTTTATAATTTTTTAATAGTCTAGGATACAGGTCATTGGACCTAAATTACTCCATTAAATGGGATTCTAATATTTGATCTCTTCTTAATCCTTCTAAGCCTAGGTAGAACTCCAAGTTATTTAATAGATAATCCAATTTAACCGGTCCTACCAGTTCTGAGCCGGTAACGGCCACCCCATATCTATTAGCCTCTTGTTTTATCAATTCAAATACCCTATATAAGGGGGTATTGGCACAATCAAACATATTCATGGAAACTACTACCCCATCCCTTTCAGGGAATTTGATACCAACGGCCCTAACTGTAGAAAATCCACCACTAGGCCCCCTTACCGCCCTGGCTATTTTTTTGGCTATTTCTACATTTTCCGTTGCTAGGAAGACATTATAGGCAGTCAATCCTTCCATATCGGCACTTACTATGGTTGCTCCGGCCTTTTCACTTAACTTGCCATCTACCGATAGATCTGGTTTTCTCTTATCATAATCTGGATGGTTTGGATCCTCTAACAAGGCCTTTAAGCCTTCATATTGGCCCTTTCTTATAAAGGAGATGCTCTTCTTTTCTTCCGTTCTAGCATTTTGACCTGAGAAGAATATGGGCACCTTGTAGCTTTCAAACAATTCCTTTCCAATTTCCTCAGCTAATTGGATGCATTCCTCTAGTGTAATATTCCTTAGTGGAAATATGGGTATGGTATCCTGAGCTCCAATCCTAGGATGGGTACCTTCTTGCTTGGTCATATCTATTAATTCATAGGACTTTCCAGCCATGGCGATTAAGGCTTCCTTTAAAGGCTCAGGCTCTCCTATAACTGTAACCACCGTCCTATTAAAATCATATTCTGGTTCATAGCTTACTAATTTAACCCCTTCTCTATCCTTAACCTGAGCTACTATAGCTTCTATAACCTCTTTTCTTCTTCCTTCGCTAAAATTAGGCACTGCCAATATGTATTTCTTCTTACCCATAAGGACACTCCTTTCTATTATAGTCCCAAACATAATAGCATAATTTAGTACCTTTTTCTTTGTAGGTTTTCTATAAAAATTCCCACATATTAAGAAAAGGTTCTATTAGCTGAAAGCTAATAGAACCTTTCTCTAATCAATGTCTTGTTGAATTCTTAAGTAGATTCTCCAACTGCCCTTCACTTAAATCCCAATGGTAGAATAAGCTGTAAAATTCCTTCACCACTTCCTCTATGTCGTAATCGAATACCTCTGGGTATAGTAGGTTACCCAGCCATCTTACTCCAAGGATTCTGTTAACGGATGGGGGTCTATCAAACCAGTTAAATGGCCTATTGGGAATTTCATAAACCTCCCCTTCTTCTACCGCCTTTATACTCTGCCAAGTAGGATCTTCAAATATGCCAGAGTAATAGCCTCCCCTCTCATCATCCCAGGATATGATTAAATCTGGATTCCAATTTAGCAACTGTTCTATTGATACCAGGGATTTTCCTGTATCAGCCTTTACCTCAACTTCTGCTACATTTCTTCCCCCTACCAAATCCAATACCTCAGCATGCCAGGAACCAGAAGGCTCCGTTTCCAATCCTTCAGGCCCTTGGGCATAGTATACCGCCAGCCTTTCATCCTCTGGAATATCTTTAGCTAAATTCTTGGCTTCATCCATGGTCTTCCTACAGTATTCAGCCAATTCTTTGGCCCTTTCCTCCTCTCCTAAAGCCTTTCCTAATACCTCATAGGCTTCATCTAATCTATGTATGTCGGAATCAAGTATTATAGTGGGTTTACCCGTTTGCTGTTCTATCTCTTCCGCATCGGATAAAGATTTTTCTACATTCTCTTCCATTATTATTAAAAAGTCTGGGTCCAATTTTAAAAGTTCTTCTATATTTATAGCATTTTTACCAGAGCCGCCTAGATTAGGCAGACTATGATATTTCTCCGGTATAAACTGCCTTTCTCCCTCCCTTAAATCGTAATTCCACCCTATCATCTTATCAGGATTTAGGGTATATAAAAGGATGGTACCTGTAGGTCTAGTGGCAAAGGCCTTATCTGCCACTTTTGCTAGCCTAATAGTCCTTCCTGCCATGTCCACTATTTCAATTTCCCCATCATTTTCTTGAGCTTCTTCTACAATATTTTCCTCTTCAGCAACAGGCTCATTTTCTGCCACATTGGCTGCATCCTGACTACAACCAACTAAAATAGATAATATAAGGATTAAAATTAAAGATAGTGAGATGAATCTTTTTAACATCTTATCCTCCCCTTCATATTAATGGTAAACACATCTTTATATTTCTATTATCCAAATTAAACTCCACTAGCTCTAAATCCACATCGTATAGTTCTCTTAAATCCCTTTCCTTTAAATTCTCACTGGGTTTTTCTATTTCAGCTACCCGACCATTTTTTACTAGCAAAGCCTTGCTTCCATATAAGAAGGCATGCTCCGGTAGGTGGGTGGCCATTATAATGGTAATGCCCTTTTCAGAACAGTTTTTTAGATGTTTGAGCATTACCATTTGATTCCCAAAATCCAAATTGTTGGTAGGTTCATCCATTATTATTATTTTAGACTGCTGGGCTAGGGCTTGGGCTATCTTTACCAATTGCCTTTCTCCACCGCTTAACTGTGAATAGATCTTGTCCTTCAGATGGGATATCCTAAGGAGCTCCAAGGCCTCCTCTGCTATCCTTTCATCCTCCTTAGAGGGAGTAGATGCAAATTTTAAATAGGAGGTCCTCCCCATCAAGACTATATCCTTAACCCTATATTGGAAGGTGGAATTAAAAGATTGAGGAATATAGCTGATAAGCTGAGCCCGCCTCTTCCAAGGCCAGTTTAATATGCTTTTACCTTCCACCAAAATATCCCCTTTAATGGGTTTTATCAGCCCAATTATGGTTTTTATCAAAGTCGATTTTCCTGAACCATTGGAGCCCAATATACAGACTATATCTCCAGAATCTACTGTAAAGTTTACATCCTCTAAAATATTTTCCTCTCCATAGCCACAGCTTAAAGCTTTAACCTCCAACATAATTTCAGCTCCTTCCTCTGTTCAATAATAGGAATATGAAAAAGGGTGCTCCTATTAATGAGGTCAGTATGCCAAGGGGAATTTCCACCGTAGTAAGAGCCCTTGCAATATTATCTATCAAAAGTAGATAGGAACTTCCTAGTAAGATGGTAGTAGGAATCAGTAACCTATAATCTGGCCCCACCAAAAGCCTTCCCAGATGGGGAATAACAAGGCCTATCCATCCTATTATTCCACTTACGGAAACTGCTGCTGCCGTCATTAGAGTCGAACAAATTATAACTATAAACCTAATGCGCCCCGTATCCAATCCCAGGCTTTTTGCTTCATCTTCATCTAATGAAAGAACGTTTAAATCCCATCTTAATAGGAATAGGGGGGCCATCCCTAAAAGTATAGGGATGGAAATGTTCTTTATATCCTTTGGCATGATTCCCGAAAGACTTCCCATTAGCCAAAAAGTTATGGCTGGTAGTTTGTCTTCCGTATCCGCCATATACTTAATTAAGGATACAAAGGAATTGAATATGGAACCTATTAAAATACCAATGATTACTAAAGAAATTAAAGGATCAGCCTTAATTCTTTGACTGATGAAATAAACAAGGGCTACGGCCAAAATCCCAAAACAAAAGGCCATAAGTTGGATTCCCGCTGTGTTAAAGGATAGGAATATGGCCAAGGCTGCCCCAAAGGCAGCCCCAGCAGAAACCCCTAATATATCTGGAGAAACTAAAGGATTTTTAAACATCCCTTGATAGACTGCCCCAGATAGGGATAAAGCTGAACCTACCAGCATTGCTCCCATAATTCGTGGGAGCCTTACCTGAAAAACTACAACCTCTACGGTATCTGACCAAGTCTTTTCTATGGGAAAGGCTTTGGAGCCCAATACCTTCAATAGGGTGATAATGTCAATGGGATATCTACCAACGGCGAAGGAAAAGAGGAAGATCCCAATTAGAATTATTATAAATGGGTAGATAGCCCTATATTGCCTTCCCTTCCTATTTAAGATGTCCATAGTCCACTCCTTTTCGTTATTCTTTCCTTCGGATAACGGTTCTAAAAAATTAAATGTCCTTAAAGAACTTGTCATAAATCATTTCCACCGCTTCTTCTGCTTCCTCAATAAAGCCTTCATAGGCCTTTAATAAATCCTTAGCCTTAGGGGTCAAGCAGGAACCTCCCCCATCTGCCCCTCCAGTTACGCTAGTTAAAAGATTATATCCCAACAGCCTTTCGGCCCTACGAATAATTGCCCAGGCCTTGCTATAGGACATGTTTAGCTCCTTTGCCGCCTTATTTAAGCTTCCCAACCTATCCACGGTTTTTAATAAGACATAAGGGCCTCTCCCAAAGACCTTCTCTCCTTCTACACTCATCCAAAATCTACTTTCCAATTTCAATATTTTCACCTGCTTTTATAAAGATGGGGGGCATCCTTTCCATACTTAACAGCCTGAATTTCCGCCATTATAGCTAAGGCTATTTCCTCTGGACTCTCTCCGCCTAGATCTAATCCTATAGGAGTATAAACCTTGGATAAGTCTTCCTCGGTGAATCCCTTTGCCTTTAGGTTTTCAAAGCATGTTTTAACCTTATTTAGACTTCCTATCATACCAATATACTTTGCATCACATCTAAGTACGGCTTCTAAAACATCTTGATCGAATTTATGTCCATGGGTAGCAATTACTATATAGCTATTGTTGTGAATCTCTATATCCTTTATATTCTTAACTATATCTCCTAGAATAAGGTTTTCCACATTGGGAAATAATTCCTTAGTCAACCTTTCCTTCCTAGTATCTAAAACGGTAATGGAGTATCCCAGTATATGAGCCATTTTAGATAGTTTTTCTGCTATATGGCCTGCCCCAGCAATAATCAATTCCTCCTGTGAGCTATATACCTTTATAAACAGGCTTACCTTTCCACCGCAAATCATAGGAAGTACTTTTCCTTCCTTAGAGTTCCTATCTAAATCGTAATCGATTAAAGTGGATTGCTTCTTTCTGATGCATTCTTTCGCATCCCTTTTAGCCTTTTCCTCTAATATTCCTCCACCTATGGTCCCTGCCAACAGAATCCCTTCCTCATCAACCAGCATGGAGCTTCCAACTCCTCTTGGAGTTGAACCCTCAGCCTTTACAACAGTTACAGTAGCCACCGACTTGTTCTTTTCTATACACTCATTTAGCTTGTCCAATAATCGTCTATCCTCTATCATATTATGCCTCCCTTTGTAATCGAATATATTCTAAAGCCTTCAATACCCCATCTCCTATTGCCCTAGCCTTGTCCGATATTGTAAAAGCCAATTCCCTTCTACATCTGGGGTCTATATCCCCAATTTTAAGCCCCTTTTCCACCATCAGGCCTTCCTTAATCATTCCCCTAAGGATACCATCAAAATTTGCTACTAGCTTTTCATCCCCTACTTGACATATAGTTTCCCCTTTTTTTATTAAATCTCCTATCCTATGAAAAGCTTTTACTATACCAGAAGTAGGAGCTCTGAGAACTCTTTCCTCAGCATATCCCATTACTGGAGCAGGAAGACCAGTGTTTTTTTCAGCCTTACCTTTAGTAATAACCTTTCCTAAATTAGGTCCTCTATTGCTTTCTATTACCAAATCCACATCTATTCCCGCTTCAAATCCCGGCCCTACCCCTATGGTTATGGGTGCCATTCCTCTATGGGTTCCTAGGTTCTTCTTAGCTATAATTGCATCTACCACCGCTAAAGGTTTAATCTTATCTATTATATCTCCCTTACCATCGATGTAAACAGGTATATGGCCCTTATCAAGTATACTATAGATATCCTTCAAATCCTTTGCTAAAACCCCTTTTATGCCTTCTACTTCTACTTGCCCTTCATAAACTGCCTCACTAAAGGCCACAGTTCTTCTAACAGTTAAAGGCTTGTCTATTTCTAGTATAACAACCCTATAACCCGCCTTATAGAGCTTATAAGCAATTCCAGAGGCTAGATCACCACCACCTCTTATGATTACGGTTTCGATTGCTTTCACCCCCTTACATGGCCTAGGCGTTATTCTTTAGCTAATATAACGCCCTCCTAATAACCCGACTATTTAAAATAAATATAACACAAATCCTTCCTATAAACATTGTTTATTATTCACAAAAGTTTGAATATTTCAACTTCCATTCTAGTAAAAGATAACTGAAATATAGGTCATAGCTGTATGGGTATCAGCCTACTTTATCCTTGAAATTTAATTGGATTTTAAATAAAATAACTCCAATCTTTTTGTTTATATGGTCCAAGTGAATCTTGTCTGATATTTTCCTAATGGCTTGGGTATCAGTAGTTTTTCATCCTTTACTACCAACTTACCCCTTAAAAAAATGGTTCTATAATAAATGTTGGGGTGGAAAATAATTTACCCTAACATTTAT
>ERZ773359.5690-NODE-5690-length-11734-cov-4.360733_pt1 | contig 11734 bp, 8 predicted proteins | sample MGYA00374955_ERZ773359 | MGnify/ENA primary metagenome ERZ773359 (study PRJEB29098, sample SAMN04486028) | biogas fermenter metagenome | study: EMG produced TPA metagenomics assembly of the Biogas fermentation microbial communities from Germany - Plant 4 DNA1...
GGGCCGTGGCCATGGAGCTTTACCGCTACAATATTACCTGCAACGCCATTTCTCCCTTTGCCTATACGCGGGCTTCCGTGGAGCTGGAAGCGCATGAAAGGGCATTTCGCGGAACGGAGGACAGCGTCTTTCTGGATCCGAAATTTAATTTCCCCATCGAGATTACGCCCAAGCCTGAATACCTGGCACCCTTCATCGCCTATCTGTGCACCGACAAGGCGGCCAATATCAGCGGCGCCATCTTCTCGGTAGCCGGCAACAGGATTTCTGTTTTTACCAACCCCGTGCCCGTCAACGAGATTACCAAAGAAGGCAAGGAAAAGTGGACCCTGGAAGAGCTGGACGAGAAGGTGCATTCGGTGTTAATGAAGGACTACAAGTCAGTCGTTGAATTTTAAAGTTCCCTGCTTCTGCCGCACATCTCCACAAAATCTCCATATTTTCTCCATAATTTCTGCACAGCTCAGGGGTATGATAGAGGGGGCAGGCAAAAAAGGAGGTGTGTGGCATGAAGAAAAGATTGACGATTTTGCTTGGAGTCGTCCTGCTGACGGTGGGAGCCGTGCCGGCCGCCCTGGCGCTGGCAGAGTCCGGAAAAAGCGAACTGCGGGAATTGTACGAGCAAATGTTTGCGCTGCGCGGGCATATTGTGGACAAACAGGCTGAAGCCGGTCTGATTACGGGAGAAGAAGCGGCAAGCATTAAAGCGAGACTTTCGGAAATACATGAATACTGCAGGCAGCAGATGGATGCAGGCAATTATAGGTTCGGTTTCGGCGGCTCCGGGCGCGGCCTGGCATTGGGCCGGGGCGGTTGCAGGAGGTGCCCCGCATACCGGCAAAACGCTGTCACCATACCGGATGCATAGCAGAAATTTTTGTCTGAAGAGCCGGACTTGTGCCGGCTTTTCTCTTGTTTTATAGTAAAGAAAAAGGTCCGGAGCGGATGAGCATGGAAAAAATCCTTGTGGTGGATGATGAAGAAAAAATTACCCATGTTATTCGTGCTTACCTGGAAAAAGAAGGTTTTGCCGTCGAGACGGCGGCGGACGGCCCGCAGGCGCTGCAGCTGGCCCAAAGCCGGGATTACTCCCTTATTGTGCTCGATCTGATGCTGCCGGGCTTGAGCGGGGAAGAGATAACAAAACGCCTGCGCCGGGCGGGCAACAACGTCCCCATTATTATGCTGACAGCCAAGGGGGCGGAGGAGGAAAGGATCCTGGGCTTGGGACTGGGTGCGGACGATTATGTCGTCAAGCCCTTCAGCCCCGGGGAACTGGTGGCCCGCGTCCTGGCCGTGCGGCGGCGGGCACGCAACGCCCCAGGTCTTTTGGCCGATGTGCTGGAATTTGCCGACGGGAAACTGGTAATAGACACCTTGCGGCATGAAGTAACTTTTGACGGCAAAAGCATAGAGCTGACAGCCACGGAATACAAGCTGCTGGTGGCCCTGGCGAAAAATGCGGGACGCGTTTTTTCCCGCGGCGAACTGATGGATATTGTCCAGGGAGTCTATGCGACCGGCTTTGACCGCACCATAGACAGCCACATAAAAAACCTGCGGCAGAAACTGGAGCCGCACCCCGAGCAGCCGCGTTTCATCCGGACTGTGTATGGCGTCGGCTATAAGTTTGTAGGTGATTAAAATGCAATCCAGCCTGACAAGGAGAATCACACTGTCCATGGTTGCCCTGGCTGTGGGCGGTATTATCCTGGTTGCCGTCCTGATCAACCTGGCCCTTACCTTTAACTTCACGCGCTACCTGGGCACAGTCCAGGAAGACCAAAACCGCCTCATCCTGGATACCCTGGCCGAGCTCTACAGCCGGAGTACATCCTGGCAGGCCATTCGCCTGTCCACCATGTACGTTGGTTCAACTACCGGCACGCAAATTAGGGTTTACGACATGAGAGGGAGGCTTATTGTCGACTCCCTGACAGGAATGATGCAGGGGACGCACAGCGACTACTGGCGCCAGCAGCAAAAGCAGCGCAGCCAGGCGGCTGCCTATCCCCTCTACGTTCAGGACGAGCAGGTAGGGGTGGTGGAAATCGCTTACCTGGGGCAGCAGGGACTCTGGTCGGCGGAAGCAATCCTTTTCCGCCGCATGGTGCTGATCAGTGCTGTCATCACCGGCTTGCTGGCCATTCTTGCCGCCGCCTATTTAGGCAGCAAGCTGGCCCGGCGCCTGACGGGGCGTCTGGCCGTGCTGGCGGCGGCGGCAGAAAAGTGGGGGCGGGGCCATTTTACTTCCCGTGTATGTGTCAGCGGGGACGACGAACTGGCTGTCCTGGGGGAAACTATGAACCGGATGGCTTCCCGCCTGGAAGCACAAAGCGACCTGCGGAAAAAACTGACCAGCGATATTTCCCACGAACTGCGCACGCCCCTGTCAACTATCCAAAGCTACCTGGAAGCCTTCCGGGACGGTGTCCTGCCTCCGGATGAAAAGCATCTTTCAGCTGTCCTGGAGGAATCCATCCGCCTGGGCAGCCTGATTACAGACTTGCAGCGGCTGGCGGAGGCGGAATACAGCCGGAAGGCGGCGCAGTTTGAGCAGCTTTCCCTGAATGCTTTTCTGGCTGCGGAAGCGGACCGCTACCGGCCGTTCATGCAGCAGAAAGAGATCAATCTTGTCCTGGAGCTGCCGGACGGGGAAGTGACGGTTCAGGCGGACAGGGGGCTCCTTAATCAGGTGCTGGCCAACTTGCTGATGAATGCGGCAAAATATACGCCTGCCGGCGGGCAGGTAAGACTTTCACTGACTGCGGCGGACGGTGAAGCGGTGATTGCGGTGGCCGATACGGGCAGCGGCATAGCCGCGGAGCACCTGCCCCATATCTTCGAGCGTTTTTACCGTGTGGACCCATCAAGAACACGGGCAACCGGCGGGTCGGGCATCGGCCTGGCCATCGTCAGGGAACTGACGGAAGCAATGCACGGACGGGTAACAGTGGAAAGCACACCCGGAAAAGGCAGCTGTTTCCGCCTGTACCTGCCGCTGGCAACTGATAATGCCAAGGGAACATTTTATGGCAATAATAATTAGCCCGGGAGTGATTGGTGGTGGGTGAATACACCATCGACCATACGTGCGCATGCTTCCCGCGGATGAGCGTGCGCCGCCCCTCTTATAGTAAATGCCCAAAGACACTTAACCCCTGTTCGCGCCGCGCGCAAACAGGGGTTTTTCGTCGAAGGCACCCTCTCCCCAAAGCGCTTTTGCATCACAGGAGAAAGACGTAGTAGACTGTCATGACAGCTGCATAGCCCACCAGCACGTAAAACCACTTGCCGCCGAACTTATACGTGCGGATGGGCGCCAGATTGAGCACAAGGAGCGCCATAAAGACGGCGTAGAGGATAACGGCAAACGTCCAGCGCGGGATAAGCCGCTCCAGCAGGAAAGTCAGCGAAAGCAGAAGGACGTTGTTATCCAGCGCCAGCCCCCTGTACGTATGCTTGTCTACCATTCCGAAGACGTTGAAATAGCCAAGTCGCAGCGCCGCGCTGCCCACGATGAGAAAAGCACCCGGGATGAAAGCGGGCCTGAAATCCCCAAAGCTGAGCAGAAAGACGGCCGGAAAGACGCCGAAACTGACGATATCAATCAGAGAGTCGAGCTGCATGCCCACAGCCTGGTGCGCATCGTCCCTGTTTTTCATTTTGTTGGCCTCCATCCCGTCCAGCCAGTCAAAGATGACGGCCCACAAGACGCCGACAAGGGCATAGTTAAACTGCCCGCAAATTGCAAAATAAATGCCGAGAAATGAGCAAAGCAGCCCCGCAAGGGAACAGAGATTAGGCGGATCTACCAGAAAGTGCAGCATCGTGTACTCTTTCTCTTTTCTCTCCATTGCAATAACCCCTTCCGCTCGTGACGAGATTATACTGCCTGATCCGTCCGGACTGTCCGAGTATCTTGCTTAAAGTGGCGGCAAGGCGGTTATTTTCTTCCCGCGTCCTGATGGCTACGCGGATATACTCGCCGCCGAGGCCTTTCTTGCCGCTTAAGTCTTTTATCAGGATGTTATGGTCGCAAAGCAGCGTCTCGGCAAGCCTTTCAGCCGAGCACCCTCCCAGGACTTCGCATAGGACGAAATTGGCCTGCGTGGGCAGCACCCTGAGATTTGGGACATGGCGCAGCATCTCTAAGAACTGTTTACGGACGAAACGAAACTTTTCAAGGGCTAAGGCGTAGTCCTTTTTGTATTTTTCAAAAATCTGCAGGAAGCACTCGGCAATGGAGTTGATGTTCCAAATCGCCACATCGCTTTTGAGGAAGCGGATGAGCTCCTCGTCCGCGCTGGCGGCAATCCCGAGGCGCAACCCGGGCACCCCGAAGGATTTTGAAATGCTTTTTACCACAATGAGGTTTTTGTTGTCCTGTAAAGTCTCCTCCGAGAGCAGGGTTTGCTTTTCCGGCGCGTCGGAAAAGTCTGCAAATGACTCGTCCACAACAAGCCAAATTCCTCTTTCCCCCGCCCACTTGGCAAGCTTCAGCACCTCGTCCCGGTCCAGCATAAAGCCCGTCGGGTTGTTCGGGTTGACTAAAATTATTGCCTCGACGACAAACCGCCCGTAATAATCGGCGAGGTCTTTGCATGTATATGCATAATCCTTGCTTTTCGGGTAGTATGGCACGATTTTGTTCCTGCCCGCGCGGTTCGGGTACTCCTCAAAAGTGGGGTATAAGATACCGACGTTGCCCCGTATGGCCCCCATCAGGGAGCGGATGAGTTCGGCTGCGCCGTTTCCCGGGCAGATGTGCTCTTTTTTAAGGCCGAAGTATTTCCCCGCAATCAGGCTGTTCACTTCGATTCCGGACGGGTAGCTGCAAACCAGCTTGTCAAAATTCGACTTAAGCTCCTCCATCATCCGGCGGGGCGGATAGTATGGATTGACAAGGTAGCAGAAATCCAAAAGCTTCGGGTATCGCCAGTAACCCCCGAAGCGGCTTTTGATTTTGTCGAACTTCTTGCCCTAGAAGAGGGATTCGGCAATATCGAGGTCCTGTGCGTCGTCGATTTCATACCACGCCTCGCCGTCGAGAACTTCCGCCTTCATCAGGGAGCCGTCGACGTAGCTGAGCACCTTCAAAACGTGCTCGTAATACGCGTTTTTGCATTGGGATTCTATGTGGGCGGTGAGGAAAGGCACGAAATACCGCTCGGAAAACTCGCGGCTGAACTTGTAGATGTTGACGGTTTTGAAATAGCTGGAGACTTCCTTAAAGTCAAACTCCTTCTTGTCAATAAACTGCGTAATATTCCCCTCACCGTCGAGGGTGACGACGGTGCCGTCCATCCAGCTTTCATAAGGCGCAACGAGGGCCACGTTCGGGTGCGGGCTGTCCACGAGCCTGCTTAAGATGCCGTCACTTAAAATTAAGTCGGACTCAAGCAACAGCGTGTCGTCCTTGAGAAGCACCTCCCGCGCCATGTATAGCGAGTAGATGTTGTTCGTCGTTTCATACAGCTCGTTTTCAATGAACCGGACAGGAGTGCGGGTTTTCAGGGAACGGACAAAGGAAATGACGTCCCGCGCCATGTATCCGACAACAATGTTGATTTTATTGAGCCCCAGCTCGTCAAGCTGAAGGAGCGCCCGCTCAATTAGCGGTTTCCCGGCCACTTTGACCATACATTTTGCGGCATTTTTAGTCAGTTCATTCAGCCGTGTTCCCATTCCGGCTGCGAGTATTAAAGCTTGCATTTCATCACCTCGTTCCGCTTTGGATTTTTACCGGTGCTGACGCCAAAGGGAACAGAAAAAGGCGCCGTATTCCAGATACAGAGCCTTTTCTATAAATGTCATTAAACTTTGATGGCAAGATAATGTTATCCAACGGGATAACGCGAATTTCCCCCGATAAGAGGCACAAGCTTCTTTTGATAGACGGCACTGTTTGCTGTTTGTATTGCTATATAGTCTCACGGTTGGTTTACTTTTATCAGCACTCGATTGGATTGAGTGCTAATTTATAGATACCATATAATTTCCATCTTGTCAAGCCTTGTGACAATTTCGCGCGGGAACTCATTGCTCCACCGAGGCAAAGTAGAATCTTTCCATGTCGATGCGAAGCGCGAACTTCTCTTGAAAAAGGCCTGTTCTCCCCTTCCGCAGCTTCTGGATCTTTTTCCTAATCCCACCGTGATATGGAATATCCGATATAGCAGCAACATGGGTACAGGCTCTTTGGAACCTGTACCCATGTTCGTTTTCCCCGGGGGACTTCCAATGCGCTGCAGCTGAAATAAGCAGCCAAATCTGACCGACTAATGTCGGATGCCCCGTTTCCAAACTGTTTGATATTCAAGCATCTGAAACTGTGACCGAGTATAAGCCCTTGGAAAACAAAGCACCACCCCGCCGGCAGGAAGAATCCTGCGGGCGGAAGTTTTGCATTATAAACATTCCTTGAACCGATTGTTCAAATGTACTGTAATTACTGATCCTCGCCGAAATCAGCAATATAAGCCTCGACCAGCTTCTCTGGCCAGTTTCCTACAGGCTCCAGTTTGCCGGTGAAGAAGCGCAGAGTCTTAGGCTCATGCACAAAGCGCAGGCCGCCCACCAGATGACGGTGATCATACAGCCACTTTACGCGGTCGATGACATACTCCGTCTGAGAAAGGGTGAACACACGGCGCGGGAAGGCCAGGCGCACCAACTCTACGGAGGCAATATGTTCGCTTCCATCCGGATTGCGCTCTTCCGAAAGTGTGCCGCGCTCCATGCCGCGGATGCCGCCACATAAGTACAGAGCGGCTACAAGCGAAGCAGCAGGATATTGCTCAGAGGGAATGTGATCCACGAACTGACGAGCGTTGATGTGTGCACCAAGGCCGCCGCCGGGGGTAACCATAGGTACGCCCAGCTCGTCCAGCTGTCGTACACAGTAATCGATGAACTGAGGCCCCTGCGAGATAATATTGAAATCCATGGTCTCCTCAAAACCTACGATCATTGCTTCCATTTCCTTTACGGACATGCCGCCGTAAGTAAGGAAACCTTCGAACATGGTTATATAATCTTCCATTGCGTGGAAGAGCTCTTCGTCGCGCACAAGGATGCCGCCGCCGCGACCAAAGCCGAACTTACGGCCTGAAAAGTAAATGACATCAAAGAGATCGGCGATCATGCGGGTGATTTCACGGATGCTCTTATCCTTCATGGCTTCCTCGCGAACCTTGATGAAGTACAGGTTGTCCTGCAGAAGCGATGCATCAAGCACAGTGGGAATGCCATGCTCCTTGGCAAGATCGGTAACCGCCTTCATGTTCTCATAAGAGATAGGCTGACCGCCGATGAGGTTGGTTCCGGCCTCTATACGAATGTAGGAAATGTTGGCCGCGCCTTCCCTTTCAATACATGCCTTGACCTTGTTCAGATCGATGTTGCCCTTGAACGGCAGATCGCTCTTGGGGACCAGGCCTTCATCGCACACCAGTTCTTCAACACGACCGCCCAATCGGGTGATATGTGCCTTCGTCGTAGTGAAGTGATAGTTCATGATGACGCAATTGCCGGGCTTGATAAAATGCAGGTTGATGATATGCTCTGCGGCGCGTCCCTGATGAACGGGCAGGAAGTGCTTGATGCCAAAAATCTCTGTCAGCTTGGCGTTCATGCGATAGAAGGTTTCGCTGCCGGCATACGCGTCGTCAGCACGCAGCATAGCAGCCTGCATTTCATCGGACATGGCGTTAACGCCGGAATCTGTAAGCATATCCATGAAGATATCGCCATTATGTAGCAAAAAAGTATTGAAACCAGCCTCGTACATTTTTTCCAGACGCTGGCGGGCAGGAAGCAAGTTCAGCTTCTGGACGATCTTGACCTTGTGCATTTCCACCGGTACAGCAGGGCGGTTGTAGAACTTGATTGCGGGCATTAGTTTATCCTCCAAACACTATTGTAAATTTCTATGACGTAGTATATATTAAAAACTACAATCGATAAAGTAAATGTTTTAGATAAACTCAATCAATATATTCGATGGGGGTTCCGCCTTGGAAATTAGAAATTTATTGACTTTTGTTCAAGTAGCAGAACTAAACAGCTTTACGAAGGCTGCCAAGGTGTTGGATTATTCTCAGTCCACAGTTTCCTATCAAATCAAGCAATTGGAAACTGAATTGGGGTGCCTGCTGTTTGAGCGTATCAATCATACGCTCATTCTTACAGATAAAGGCCGTGAACTGCTGAGGTATGCGCAACAGGTGACCAGGTTGACTGAAGAGTTCAGACAAAATATGAGCGAAAACAAAAGAATTGAGGGCTATGTCCATATCCTGACACCTGATTCACTCTGCGAAGCAATGCTGCTTGAGAACTATGCCGATTTTTACAGGCGCTATCCGGGAATACGGCTAAAATTTTCCACCGCAGATACCGAAGACATGTTCCAAATTCTTGATAGAAATGAAGCAGACGTTATGCTGACATTGGATTCTCATGTTTACAAAAAAGACTACATTATTGCTAAAGAGAAGCGCATTTCTACGCACTTTGTTGTGGGGGCGAATTCTCCTCTGGCAAAAAGATCCGAGATACCGATGTGCGAATTGGTCTCTGAACCTTTTATACTTACTGAGCGTGGCATGGGATATCGCGGGGTACTGGAAAAGCAACTGGCCAAGATGTCGCTGGACATCCAGCCTGTGCTGGAGATCAGTCGGACGGACATCATCATGAAATTACTGGAAAGCGGCAATGCTGTGTCTTTCCTTCCGGATTTCATTACCCGTCGCAAGGTTGAGGAAGGCTCCCTGGTATATTTGAATGTGCCTGATATTGAGATAGATATTTGGCAGCAGCTGATCTACCATCGTAAGAAATGGATTTCCCAGGCGCTTGATGCATTTCTTCGCTACGTAAGCGAAAAAGAGTTTGGCAGATAAAAGCCCTTACTGAGCAAGAAAGCCCTAGTCAACACTGGCAGGGCTTTTTTACTGCCGTGTTGCCGCTTTGGCCCGGCGCAGTCAGCCGTTCCGGCTCCGGCCGGAGCCGGTTAATCATGCCATCCTGTCTGCCGAAGGTTAGTCATGCCGTACTTTCTGCTCTCTTGCGTTTGCCCGGCTGACGCTATATAATTAGTGACATGACAAGACAGGTGAAAATACTTCAGCAGGTGAAAAAATGGCTGATAACTGGAGACAGGAATATCTGCGCGCCTTGCCCGGCGTTGATGTAGTCCTGGCGGCTGTTCGGCAGGCGGAGGGGGGGCGCTTTCCCAGGCCGCTGCTTGTCAGAACGGTACAGGAAGTCATCGACGGGCTGCGGCGCCGGATTATGCAGGCAACAAGCCGGGAGGAACTGGCGGAATTTAACAGCCAACCGGAAGCGGTGGCAAAAGAAGCGCTGGCCCGGCTGCGGCAGCTGCAGCGGCCTTCCCTGCAGCGCGTCATCAACGCCACCGGGACTGTGCTGCATACCAACCTGGGACGCGCCAGGCTGGCAGAAGCGGCAATAGAGGCTATGCGGCGGGCGGCGGGCTACTGCAGCCTGGAAATGGACTTGCCCTCCGGCAGGCGCGGCTTGCGCCACGCCCATGTGGAGCGGCTGCTGACAGCCCTGACAGGAGCGGAGGCGGCCTGCGTCGTCAATAACAACGCGGCGGCTGTCCTGCTGGCGTTGAACACGCTGGCGGCCGGAAAGAAAGTAATTGTATCCCGCGGCGAACTGGTGGAGATCGGCGGCAGCTTCCGCATCCCGGAAGTAATGGCCGCGAGCGGCGCTCGGCTGGTGGAAGTGGGCACCACCAATAAAACCCATTATGGCGATTACGAGCAGGCCGTGGATGAGGAGACGGCCTTGCTGTTAAAGGTACATACCAGCAATTACAGGGTTGTTGGCTATACTGCGTCAGTGGAGGTGGCCGAGCTGGTCGAGCTAGGCAGGTCGGTGGGGCTGCCCGTGATGGAAGACCTGGGCAGCGGTTTGTTGGTTGACCTGTCCGCTTTCAGACTGGAGCGGGAACCGCTGGTGGCGGAACGCATTGCCGCCGGGGTGGACGTGCTGACTTTAAGGGGCGATAAACTTCTGGGCGGCCCGCAGGCCGGGATTATTCTCGGCAAGCGCGCCTTTCTGGAGCGCATCAAGAAGAACCAGCTTATGCGGGCGCTGCGGCCCGACAAAATTACCCTGGCGGCGCTGGAGGCGACCCTGCAGATTTATCTTTTCGGCGATCCGCTGCGTGAGATTCCCGTCCTGGCCATGCTCACCATTTCAAAAGACATGCTCAAGCGGCGGGCGGAGCGCCTGGCCGCCGCCTTGCGCGAGAGGGCGGAAGGCATTCTCACGGTTGACGTCCGGGAAGATTATTCGTTTGTGGGCGGCGGTGCCATGCCTTTGACCCGTCTCCCCACCTTTGTGGTTGCCCTGCGGCACAAAAAAATGTCCCAGGCGGAATGGGTGAAGAAACTGCGCACCGGTACTCCTTCTCTCGTAGGGCGCGTGCAGGATGACTGGCTGCTCCTTGATCCCCGGACCATTGAGGAGGCCGAGGAGGAAGAGGTGGTAGCGTGTCTCACGTGATTATCGGCACGGCCGGTCATGTGGACCACGGGAAAACGGCGTTGATCAAGGCCCTGACCGGGGTGGATACCGACCGGTTAAAAGAGGAAAAAAAGCGCGGCATCTCCATTGAACTTGGTTTTGCCCCCTTTCAGCTGCCCGGCGGCCGCCTGGCGGGTGTCATTGACGTCCCCGGCCATGAACGTTTTATCCATAATATGCTGGCGGGAATAGGCGGCATTGACCTGGTGCTGCTGGTGGTAGATGTGACGGAGGGCGTGATGCCGCAGACGCGTGAGCATGTAGAGATCATGGATTTGCTGCAGATTGCCCGCGGCGTGGTGGTTTTAACCAAGATTGACCTGGTGGAAGATGAGGAATGGCTTGACCTGGTGGAAGAAGAAGTGCGGCAGGCGCTGGCGGGAACCTTTCTGGCAGGGGCGCCTTTTTTCCGCGTCTCGGCCGCCACAGGCAGGGGACTGCCGGAGTTGGTGCAGGCCATTGATGAGATAACGGCGGAAATGCCTGCCAGGGACGCCCGGGCGCCGCTGCGGCTGCCGGTGGACAGGGTGTTTACCGTGGCCGGTTTTGGTACGGTTGTGACGGGCACCGTCCTGGCCGGGACCATCCGTAACGGCATGACGGTGGAAGTTTTGCCGGCGGGAAGATTTGCCCGTGTCAGGCAGCTGCAGGTTTACGGGCGGCAGACGGAGGAGGCTGTAGCGGGACAGCGGGCCGCCGTCAATCTTTCCGGCCTGGAAAAAGAAGCGCTGCCGCGCGGCAGTGTCTTGGCCGCTCCCGGCTCCCTGGAAGCCGCTTATCTTCTGGATGCAAAACTGAAACTCTTGCCTGGAGTGCCGCGGGCGCTGAAAAACCTGACGCGTGTCCATGTCTACCTGGGGACGGGTCGCGCCGTAGGTCGGGTGGTCCTTTTGGACCGGGACGAGCTGGAACCGGGCAAAGAGGCGCCTGTCCAGCTGCGCCTGGAAAAAAAGCTGGTGGCGCAACATAATGACCGTTTTGTGATCCGCAGCTTTTCACCCATGACTACCATCGGCGGCGGCATTGTCCTGGATGCCCGGCCGGTGAAGCATAAACGCTTCCGCCGGGATGTCCTGGAACGCCTGAAAGAACTGGAGCAGGGGGACCCAGCCGCACCGCTTGTGCAGCGCATCAGCCGGGAAGGCGCCACAGATGCAAACGTCCTGCG
>ERZ773359.5692-NODE-5692-length-11729-cov-14.850180_pt1 | contig 11729 bp, 5 predicted proteins | sample MGYA00374955_ERZ773359 | MGnify/ENA primary metagenome ERZ773359 (study PRJEB29098, sample SAMN04486028) | biogas fermenter metagenome | study: EMG produced TPA metagenomics assembly of the Biogas fermentation microbial communities from Germany - Plant 4 DNA1...
AATACCTTCAGTGGCAAGAAGAGCAAAAACAAATTAATGATCAAAGCAATATTGAGTATATCAGATAAGCTTATTGATAACTGAGGAATTTACACACTAATCTGGATTTGATCCACCGCCGGGAAGATTTATTTTTAACAAAGGAGTGACAGAAGACCCAGTATCTTTCTTCTTTCATGTCCGCGATTGATCAAACTTAATTATCCAGGTCAACTAAGACCAAACACAGAATTCCAATACTGTATCTATCTAAAGACAATGTTCCATAAATTCTTTAAGATCCCGCCATAAATCATCGATCAATAGCTCCTGGTAGCCGGCGTATCCTTTTTTCACGAGCGCCCTTCCCACTTGTCCCAGGGTTTCATCCTTCAGTCTCTCCAGTTGCTTTAACCGCCCGGGCGATATCTTACGCCCAGAGACGGTCTTCGCATAATCTTCCGGCAAGTAGCGCCATAAATGGAGCGCCTCGCCAAAACGGGCCTTTAAACGGTCGGCAATTAACAGTCCTTCCGGGTCAAAGTCGCCGGAATAATAAAGCACGGCACCGCTTGCGACCACCTTTTCCAAGAGGACTAGGGTGGCTAGGTTAATCTGGCCGTTGGCGCAGACCAGGGAGAGAACCGCCGCCTGCCCTTTCTCCCGCCGCCACCGGTCGGCAAGCGCGGAGAAGACAGCCGGGTTTTCCACCACATAAACCACACCGGTTGGACTGACCACCTGCTCGATCCGGCTCAGATTCTCCAGGGAGAGTTGAAGGGTCTCCCCTTCCCGGTAGAACCCGGCCCATCCCGGATGAAGATCCGCTCCCTTTTGCCGCCCCAACAAACCTAAACAGATGGTATAGTTGGTAATCTCGGGATTGTAGAGCCCGGCTTGATACAACAACTCGGCCTCGGCAAAAGCGCCGTTGGGCTTTTCTACCTGGAAATAATGGCTTAGGGCATAGAGGAGCAACTGCCGCGCCGGTCTGTTTTGGTCGAAATAGTGAGGATCAGTCGTCAGTTGCGAAGCAAACAGGGCCAGTTGGGTCCCGGTTCCAGCCCTGCCAGGAAGTTCCGCCAAGGCTTGGCCGACCACTTTTAAATCCCGGCTTAATGCTTCCCGGTCCTGCTCGTACCGGCCGACCAGAATTTTGTAGGCGTTCGCCTTCTGCTCCAGTGTCTCCTGTAACCAAGCAGCAGCGGCAGGGGGCAATTCCTGCCTGATTGAAGCAAAAAAGCCTTCCCGTTCCTCCTGAGCGCGGAGGCGTTCTTCTTTCTTGGAGCACAATTCTTCGCCCCAATAGCCTTGCAGAATCTCCTCCAGGTTAAACTGGTGGAATTTTGTCTTTTCCAGCGCCGCCGCCAGGTCGGCCACTTTAAGCGTTACCCCGGCTTCGCCGGAGAAATCCTTCCGCAAAAACCCGGTAAAAGCCGCTCTTTCTTCGGGGGTTAAATCCGTCAGACGGACCTGCCCGCCCAGCGCGCCCAAAGACCGGTATTTCTCCTTCAAGGCGCAGAAAAGACGGTGAAACCCGGGATGGGCCTGAAAGTATGCGATTGCTTCCTGGAAAGCAAGTGATGCATTGACCTCTGCACTGGCTGGCGCTGGGGTCTGCCCCCCGCCTGTCGTTCTTTCTCTTGCTTTTCCGGTCTGGCACATCCGTACCGTTCCCCCCATCTTTCTTTGCCCGTCATTCGCCGCGCGCTGCGTAACCGGCCACGCCTCACTTATCGGGCCATAACTGAAGGCTTCATTCTGTATATTAAACTCTTGGCACATCACGATACGAAGGTTGAATGCAGGTTAACTCCCTTTCAACCAGCATACCGTCGCTTACCTGACGCAGACCAGACCTACACAGCGGTCTTCGCCGCGACCTCCCCTTCCGGCGTAGTCGCCTCTTTGGTAACCAACGACCGGACCTGGCCGTTCCAGCGGTAACGGATCACCGACACATAATCGGCGTTATTCGGCCGCACCAGTTCACAGATGGAGAGCGCCGGAACGGTATCGTAGTCACCCCACAAAATCTGGGAGTTCATCACATAATTCAGTTCCAACTCTTCCAGGAGGCGGAACATATCGCGGATGTTGTTCTCATCCACTCCAGCAAAGGCCTCATCCAGCGAGATGAGCCGGGGCGCCTCCGGCCGGGCCGCCTCGTAGCGGGCGTAAACAGCCGAAAAGAGTGGAACATACATGGCCATGGCTTTTTCGCCACCACTGAACCGGTCAAAGGCATTGTTGGTCAATTCCCGTTTCCGCTCGCCGGTTTTCGTGTAGAAGAGCTGAAACTCGAACCACTGCCGGTAATCCAAAACCTCTTTGACCAGCGTATGAAAGGTCTTGGTCACGCCGACCGCTTCCAAACCCTTCCGGGCTTGATTGATCTTGGAGCGGAAATGCTCGGCCAGGCGCTGAAAATCCTCGGGCCTCAGCAGATTGGCATCGGATTTCAGGAGACTGACCAGTTCGGCGGTGTCCAACTGTTCTTCGGTCTCCGCCGCCCGGCTTTTCCAGGCCAGGCTGAAGGTGAGGCCGCTGGAGGTATTCATCGCCGCCATCAAGCGGTTCATCTTTACCACCCACTGTTCGCTGTGGTAAATTTTAGCACGAATCTTCTTACTGATGGTATTGGCCAAAACATCCTCAAACAACTGCCGGTCACTTTCGCGGAGGAGTTTTTCGTTTTCCGCAATGGACTCGGTTAAAAATTCGGCCAGGATCTGGAAGTTAACATCGCGCCCTTGAATCCGCCCCCGGATATCCAGGCGTTTCCATTCAGCCCGGGCTTGGGCCAGGGCAGTACGTTCTTCATCCGTCAATTCCCCCTTCGGGGCCGGGCTCCCCTCTTCCCCACCGCCTTCCCAAGTCGGGCTTCCCAATGTCCCAAGACACTCTTCCGCCCCGGGTTGCCCGCTCCAGACCGTGGTCAATCCGGGTTCACCCGCGGCGTCAGCTACCGGATCAAAAAGGTGGTCCAAGCTTAGCCGGTACTCGGTTAACTGATGCCGCACTTCGTAGTACCGTTCCTGGAGCGCGGAGAGGTAATCGGCCCGGGTTTTGGTGGCGCTCATTTCGTCTTTGTATTCTTCCCGGATCTGTTTGACCAACGACAAGGGGTCATCCGGAGCAGGACCAACCGCCACATAGCCCAGGTTATACTCGGCCAAGAAACCATCCCGGCGCACCCCGGCAAGGAAGCGGAGGAAAACCATCCGCCGCCGGAGAGTGGCCAATTTTTCCCGGGCATCGGCGGCTTTCTCCTGCCCGCTCCTGATCTGGGCTGCCGCCCCTTCCCGCTCATAGGGGATCGCCGCCAACCGGGCCAGGCAGTTCTCGGTCTCTTCCTTAATCGACTGGTAATCGGTCTTCTCCAGGGTTTCCCGGAGACTCCGGATCACCTGCTCTTCCCGGTCAATCAGCCGGCTTAACCGGCCCAAATCGTAACGGAGATCATCCAAGTCAGCCTCAATCTCGGCCAGATGCTCGTTTAAGGAAGCCAAATAACCACGCTGCGCCCGGTATTTTGTGTGAATGGTCTCCAGTTCGCGCAGGCCATTGGCGTAATCCTCCAGTCCCTGTTCCGCATCGATGAAGGCATCCAGGTTCACCGGCAACTGAACTTTGGCGGTCAACTCCCGGATCTCCTCCCTGGTTTGCTTGAGCTGTTGGTAACAAATCTCCGCCCGTTTATTCTTTTCGGCCACCACTTTCTCTTTGTTCGCCAGGGTTAGCTCGGTATCCCGCCAGGTGGCAAAGGCCGTCTCCAGATCTTCTTTACCCGGAAAGGCCGCATACTCCATAGCCAGTTGCCGGCCTCTCTCTTCCAGGGCCTGGATTCTCTGGTCGAGCCCGCTGATCTCCCTCTTTATCTCCGCAATCGCTCCGCGTAGTCCGGCAATGATCTCTTCCCGGTACCGGCGGCGGGCTTCGGTGCCAATATATTTGCTTTGGCCGGTTGCCGAGATTTCCCCTTTGAGCACCCCGCCAGCCCCAAAGCGTCCCTCCTCTGTCAGGTAAAGGAGGTCCGTATTTTCTTCGATCATAATGCTCCGGAGGATCAGGTCCACTTCCTCCGGCATTACGGGCGCGTTGCCAGCGACCGCCGGTTGCAGCCAGTTGGCCAGATTCGCCGTCATCAGTTGGAGTTTAGGAAAGAGATAGCAATCAGCGGCTCCTTCTTCTGAAACCCTGATCCGCTCCCGGTATTCCGCCGGGATCAGCAACGCATCCAACACCCCCATAGTGGCCAGGGCCTCTTCGATCTTGTCCCGGAGTGCTGCCGGGACCTCCGGGCGGAAATCGACCGCTTGATAAAAGGGGATAAAGGGGATGCCGGCCTCCCGGAGCCGGGCGCGGTTCCGGAGGACTTCCTCCCGGCGGGCAGGCTCCGGTTCCTTCCGTCCCAACCATTCGGACAGTTCCGCCTCTTTTGTCTGGAGCCGTTCCAAAAGACCCTCCAGGGCCGCGGACAAGCTGGAGAGGGCATTTAAGCGCTCTTTTTCCTGCCCGTCCCGGATCGCGCGGACCACGCCGATGAAGTCATCATAACTCTTCTCCGGGTAGTGGTTGATCATTCTTTGCAGCGTAATCATCTCCGGATCCGGGAGGGTGAGCACTTGGCTCGCTTGCCGCCAGGCGTAGACCTTCTCGATAAACTCCTCTTTGGTCTCAAAAAGCAGCTGCTCCGCTCTTTCCAGAGCAAGCCGGGCGGTCTCCCGTTCCCTTTTCGCTTCTTCCAATTCGCCATAGGCCTGATCATAGGCGCGGTTCTGCGCTTCTTCCTCCCGCAGTTTGGCTAGGATCCGGCGGATTTGTTCCTTATAGCGCTGTAACTCTCTTTTCAGGGGTTGCCAGTCGACTTCCGCCGCCGGATTTTGGGGTAAGTCACCCAAGAGCAACAAATGCTCATCAAAGGCGGTTTCTTGGGCCGTAGCGGCCAGTTCCGCCCAGACCTCCGCCATCCCGGTTTCCAACAACTCCAGGTCATTGCCGACTGAGGTGAGAGCGGCCTGAATCTTAAGTTCCCGTTCTTCTTTTTGCTGTAAAGCGCCGGTCTTCTGTGTCTTCTCCTTTTTCCACTCGGCCAGATCACTACTGAGTTTCTTCAACTCCTCCGCAATCCGGAAGCTATTATGCTGCATCAGTTCCCGCTGTTTGATCTCCAGCGCCTCTTGTTCGCTTATTAAAGCGGCCAGCTTCGCTTCGGCCGCCTGCTGAAGTTGCAGATACTCCGCCTTTGCGGTCTCCAGTCTTTCTTCTTCGGCTTCGCCCTTCGCCACCTCGGCCGCGCTCGCCAAGTACTGGCCCGCCTTCTCCCACAAAAGAAAGGTATTATACTTGTCAAACTCCCGACCCAACCGGTCAGCGGCTTTTTTACTCTCCTCCAACTGATCGAGGCGGCTTTTGATATTATCCATGTTTTCAATCGCCTCCGACATGGGACGGAGATCCTCATCGGAGAGGGGTTGCAGGGAATTGGTGAGGATATCATAAATAACTGTCGGTTTGAAATCCTTGGAGAGTTTGGGCGTGCGCAGTTGGACCAGGAGTTTAATCAGTTCATCATACTCCTCCAGCCGGTCATAACCGAAGAGGAGCCGGTTGACCATGGCCATGTAATCCTTCTGCCGCTCATGCACCTCGCCACCCTCGCCGATCCTGTTCTTCAACTCCTGTTTGGTCAGGGGTACTTTCTCCCCGGTCTGCTTGGCCAGATGAAAAGACCGGCCCACCCGCCGCCCGTCGGTCAAGGCAAAACCCCAAAAATCCAGCGGGCGACCCCGCCGGGCGTGCAGTCCCATCCCCAACGTGAGATACTGGTCGGTTTGGCCTTTCTTAAACTCCATATAAAGGTAGCCGGTACGCTCCTGCTCACCCGAGTCTTCTTCGCCCAAAAGATAGTTCTCTAGTTTCCGGGCGCGGGAACCAAAGGGGTCCAGCCGCTCCGGACTTTTGTTCCCGTCCAGCAAGAGCGGGATAAAACTCTGCATGGTCACGGATTTCCCCGAGCCGTTCGCTCCCCGGAGCAAGAGGCGGCCCGAGGCAAAGTCAAACTCTTCTTCATCGTAGTACCAAAAATTAAGGAGACCGGCCCGGTTAATAATCCACCGATTATGCTTCATCCTTCTTCCCCCCAAAGTCCGCCGGGTAGGCCCCGCTGAGCTTTCCGGCGGGCGGCAATATCCTAATCTCTTGTTTGTTAACAACCTCCAGCAAGGAGAAACTGCTCATATAGGTGATGAGTTCATGGTATAGCTTGTCGGCAGGCATTTCCCGGAATTCTTTACTCCAGCCCGCACTGTACAACTCCCGGCAGGTATCGATCACCTTCTCCAGCCGGTCCCGGGCAATCAGGATCGTATCATCAAGCCCAGGGGTAAGTACCCCGGCGGTTACCAACCGGCGTAGTTCCGTGCAGACTTGGATCGCAATCCCGGAGATGACCTTCTGGTCCGGCAGGGTGTCTTTGAAGTTTTTCTCCGCATCCAGGAGCAGGACGGCAGCGGTTTTATGGATATGCAAAGCACCGCCGAGGAGCGCTTCCACATCCTTCTGGAAGATCGTCCGGAAATTTTTCAGATAGAGAAAGTCCGGATCGTCCGGGCCTTCCGAAAGGAGGACGGGCGAGAGGAAGAGTCGCCGGTAAACCCGGTGCCGCCGGAGGGCCCCCCGGTACGGATCCAGGTTAAACCCTTCATCCCGCTCCAAATCCTGCCAGTTTTGATAGGAGAGGATATTTTGCGAGAAGTTGCGGACAAAATAGCGGGAAAGACCGGTCGCCTCATACAAGACTTCGGTCTCCGGCTCGGAACTAAAAGCATTGTTGTCCCCGTAATCCACCTTAATGAATCCCATCTCAACCGCAAAGTTTAAGACCTTCACCAAGGAAAGACGGTGCCGGTACAAGATCCAGTCCACCTTCTCCGTGTCGGGGAAGGAGGACTGTAGAAACTCGGTCAGCTGTGAGAGGATAAATTGTTCCTGCGCGCCGTAGTCCTCCAAAAAGGCCAGCAAGAGGCAGAGCAGGGCGTATTCCAGGGGCTGGTCAAAGAGGCGGATGCCCATCCACGCCTCGGCCTGGCCTGGAATCTTCTCCATCTTGATGAAATAGGGGGTAACCACCAGGCGATAGCCGAGTTTGTTCTCGATCACCGGTTTTAAAGCGGGGAGGGCATCTTTCACCTGTTGATAGAGGTCTTGATTCTGTTCCTTAATAATCCAGAAATTTTCCAGCAAAGCTTCAAACTCTCTCATGGCAGGGCCCTTCTTCCTTCACCGTTTTCCGTGCCGCCGGGTGTACCTGGCTTCGCACTTAGTGTTCTTTCTGCCTCCTCAAAGCGGATAATATAGGCCGGCATCTCCAGCGCGCCGTCGGTGCAGCGCAGAATGCACCGGGCCCCGTTAGGCGGTTCCAACAAGCGGAAAGCCCGTCCGTTTTCGGTCTTGCCCCGGCGGCTCGCGGTGGCGCACGCCCGGCTTACCCAGTATAGTAGGGTGAGTCGCACATGGGTCGGAAGCTCCGGCCCAGCGGCCAATGCGGCAAAATCGATCTGTTCATCTTTGATATAGCTTTGAATCACGGCTTGTTCCCGGTTGATCCGGTCGATATGTTCCCGGTAGAGCCGCTCTTTCTGGGCGCTTTTATCCACGATCGGCCTTTTCGCGGTCTTCTCTTTATACCGCCGCGTGCGCGGCCTGATCTCCACCAGCAGCGGGGGCTCCGCATAAACACTGCTGTTGATGCTCTCGGTGGTCCGCTCCAGGTCACCCTTGAAGTGGCGGGAATTGAAGACGCCAAAGGCTAAAGCCGACAGTTTATGGCAGTCATCCATTTCAGAACAGGCCAGAAAAAGCTCGGCTAGCTTCTTATATTCTTCTTTCCGGTTAGCTGCGCTGTTTAAATCCTCCACAATGCGCGCGGCATAACGGGTGATCTTGCGGATCAGTTCGTTAGTGATCTCAAAGAGCTTCACCACTTCGCTGCTTCTTTCTTCCGAGCCGAGAAACCATTGCCGCAGGCTTTGCCACCGCCCGCGGATGTTCGCCATAATCTCCTGTTCGCCGACGGTTTCCAGGCGGGGAATGGCTTTTTCGTAGGCAAAGACGTTTAATAAAACCTTTTCAATCATCCGCTCATCAAAACGGTGGAGTTGTTCTTCGATCCAATATGAGTGAGTCTGCAGGCCTTTGATGAAATCGCGGAGATATTCGATGACCGCGTCCTTATAGGCAATAAAAGCCGTACTTTTCATTAGCTCTTCCGCACGCAGACTATGGAAACTCCTGATGTAATCCTGGTAGTTTTGGTTCAAACTCTTAAAATCGGCGTTTAGCCCATGCCACCAGGAGCCGGCTGTTTTCGGATCCGCATCCGCCATCGACGGTAGGCGGCCGACGGCTTCTCTGATCCGCTCGACATAGCCGGGTTCCAAAGAAGCCCCTTCCACCGACAGGTTTTCCAAGGTTATCGTCAACCGTTCGATCTCCACCGCATACTCGGAGAGTTGGTACCGGAATTGTTTGGTCTTAAACTCCTCCACGGTTCTGGCTTTCGCCGTATCCTGCACCGGGATGAGGTTTTTCCACTGCACCAATGTATCCAAGTCTTGTTGGCACTCGTCGATCGTGTAAGCGGCAAACTCCGGGTGTTTTTTCAATTCCGTATAAACCTCTTCCTTGTAGAGCCAATACTGTAATTGTTCATATTTGTAATAAAAAAAGCGCATAATCGGCCGATAGCGCCAGGCCGTCGCCAGGTATTTTACTTCCTGTAGAGGCTTGGTTAGTTTCGCGCCCATCTCCATGCGAGGCATTTCCTCCGTCCATTTAAAAAGTATCTTTTGAATTCTTCTTGATCGGACCTAAAATCCCTTTTCAAGCCTTAAGGGGTTTTTCGGCCCCCTACATTATTGAGTATGGCCAAGCCCAACTTAGTACTCCGGTTTGGCGGTAACCTCTGCTATGTTAAAGGATAAACCGGGGAAGTCCGGGTGGGTGAACTCCTGATCCGTGGTATGGACTAGGGAATACGTGGTATCTAGTGTCAACCCTATGTTACGGGGTCTTTCCGACCAATGATCATATGTAATACATTCCGGTGGTTGCTTTACTTTTCCCCGATCGTAGCATACTATATAGTTAGGAAAACACATCCTGGGAGGTGTCTTTCTGCGGGAAAATAATTTACAACCTTAGTCATTGGATTCCACAGTTTGATCACTTTTTAAATCACATTAAAAAGCAAAAGGGTGGAAATGAATGAAACTAGCCTCTTTTGATATAGAAATTGCTACACCAATTCCGAAAAACTGTAAAGAATGGGAAACTCTTGGTCCGCTCGGCATATCTTGCGCTGCATTTGCATTCAATGACAACAGTAATATTGAAATCTGGCAAAATCCAAAAAGATTAACCCGGCTCCAATTGCCCGAGCCCGATACATCGTGGATGTCTACAACCCCTCCATCACGAAATGATTTTATTAAATGGATGCCCATTGATGTGGCTTAATCGATAATTTTGTGGGACTCTAATAAATAATACTTTAGGTTCACTACTTTCAATCTTCAAATCCAAAATCCTTCACTCTCAGTACCAGGCTTGATACGCTCAGACCTAGCGCACCGCCACGGAAAGACCCTTGGCCAACAGCCAAGGGTTTTAAACTACTTCGTAATTTTGTAAATCTAAGAGCTCTTCTAGAACTATTTAATTATTGGTCTCTTCTTCTTGGGTAAAAATTATGCAGTCAATATTTATTCCCTCGGGGTCTGTGCTCTCCGTAACAAACCTAACCGTATCACCTTGGTTAAGCGTAAAGTTCATCTTTTTGGTGTCATACTTAAAAGCCAACCCCTCACTGGCCGGGAAGAAGACAGAGCGGAGGAAGTGATCATTAATATAGAGAAGTAATTTGCTATCACTGGCGGCCGCATACCGCACAAGTATACCGCTGGCTGCCGGTACACCATTCAATTCCAAGGCGGTGTATTTCCCACGCAGATTGACAGCCGTTCCTCCAGAAGCTTCTCCATCCTGGTAGCGGTGGACTTTTCCGCTCGTTACCGCTGCTTGGTCTTCAATCTTGATCAATCTCTCCTGCGGAGGGGCTATCGCCTCAAGTACCTCATATAAAACCCGGCCGGTCGCATCAAGCGGCGCATTGATGCCCAGCAACCGCGTTATGGTGGGCGTGAAATCCTCATTGTAGACCCTTCCTTGAGCGGTAATACCCTTTTTAATAGCATTTCCCCACATGAAAGTCCCGATCCGCTGCGCCTCCTCGGCCAAGCTATCATGCTGGCCTCGCGCCCTCGTCACCCCACCACTGGAGATACGAAAATGAAAAGGGGGTTGCGGCGAGATCAGCAAATCGGCAAAACCGAGTTTAACCCCTCTCGCCATCATCTCCCACGGGTACATAATGCGACCAATATAGCTTGTCCCTTGAAGCGCCGCCGTAATCTTAAAATTTTTGGCGGCAATCACGTCTGCATTATATTCTCCAATATAAGAGAGCTGCACCTGTAGGCCAACAGTAACAACAGCAATCTTACTCCCCGGCTTCGGCCTTTCTTTGCCGCCGGGACTTAATACTTCGCACTTAAATCCGGGCCCTAAGGCCTCTATACGCCACAGCAAATCTGGCAATTTACTCCGGATACTATCGTCGAATTGTGATTGCTGTAACCCCATCGGGACCATCCCATGGTCCGCCGTTAGCAAAAAACTCATCCGGTCATAAAGCCCGGCCTCTCGACAAACCTGAATAAACTCTCCCAGTTTCGCGTCCATCTCGGCTAAGCGCCCGATCACCGCCTGTCGGCGCTCTGCTTCGGTCCTGACCGGGGCTTGGCCGAAGTTATACCCCATATTATGACCGAGAGCATCAAGATCATCCATATAAAGCGCAATTAATAGCGGACTTTGCTCACTGAACAGACCACCATAGTTGTTTTTAATCAGCCAAATAGCTTCATCAAACCGGGCAGCATGGTCAGAATAGCCATTAGCTCCGACCGGTGCATTGATATAAATTCTCGCTTGCTCGCCCTCCATCAGCCCCATGGTGAGGAAGGCAAACTGATTAATCGATAAAACATTGACTCCCTGCCGGGCAGCGGCTTCCGCCAGAGTTTCGGCTTCGTTTTTCCGGGCGGGCTGCTCCTGGATCACCCGGTTCAATTTTTTATCATAATACCGGTAGTGGTTATCAGTGTAACGCGGAGTAGTGCCGGAGGCAATCGCCGTTTGCATAGGATTGGTAATCGAGGGTATTCCGGTATAGGCATTTTCGAAAAACACTCCATCTGTATACCTGATCCGGGACAAAGTCGGAATTTTACCCTGGGCTTCCGCCAGATCAACATAATACTTGGCAAAGCCATCCCAGTTTATGTAGACTACGATCGGACCGCCGGATAAAGCTGGTCTTCCTTCGGAGGGCGGGGAGAGCATCGCCGGCGCTATGGCCGCCTGGGTAATAGCACCTGACCAACAGGACAATAAACAAACAAGCGTTAAGGCAATGCCCGAAACCCATCTTGATGTCCTCATCTTTGCCTCCCAGTGCTCTGTTCCGAAATTTACTGATCATGGTTTTTTACGGATGATCCGGTTTAATTCGGTGGCTGACCCATGATCCACCGTTGAAAAAATATTCTTGGCTCCCGGGCCCTTCTCCTTTCGCGAAATACGGTTCATCTCGATCACCTAATACGGCTCAAGCCGATCACCCA
>ERZ773359.5694-NODE-5694-length-11722-cov-15.036256_pt1 | contig 11722 bp, 14 predicted proteins | sample MGYA00374955_ERZ773359 | MGnify/ENA primary metagenome ERZ773359 (study PRJEB29098, sample SAMN04486028) | biogas fermenter metagenome | study: EMG produced TPA metagenomics assembly of the Biogas fermentation microbial communities from Germany - Plant 4 DNA1...
TCTCTCACTTTTATCCTCCAGATAGATTATACCACAGTATTCATAGTTGTTCTTTTTCAACAAATTCTGCATAGGTAGGTTTTCTTCATGAGTATCTATTCTAATACTATTGATACCCATATTTTTACACATTTCTTCCACCTTGTCCAAGACCATGGTTGCAAATCCTAATCTTTTATATCTAGAATCAATGGCTATCCTGTGTATTGTAACATACTCACCAGTGCTCTTCCATTCACCATTGTAAATAGATTCATAGGTTTTTTCAACACCTGGTATAATGGCTACAGTACCAACAATAATATCATCTTTTAATAAAACATATGAGTTCCCATTTTCTATATCCTGTTTTATAGTTTGCCTATTGGGGTAGCCATTTTGCCATTGGTCAATTCCCTGTTCTTTAAAATAATTTTGTGCCTGACTAATTATATTCATTATAGGATTTAGGTCTGTCTCAGTTGCTTTTCTAAATATCATATATATTCACCTTAAATCAATGGAGTCAATATCTCAAATTTCCTTTTGCCCACACTCTGTCTCTCTAAGCGTTTATAATTTTCTGCTTTGACCTTTTGCTTTTTGTCTGAACAAATAGCTACAACGGAACCAGGTTTTAGGATAGGGATAAGGTTTTCTAGCAGAATATTTATAGGATCCTGCCCACTGCCCTTCCATGACACTAAATTTCCATAAGGAACATCTGTTATTACTATATCAGCTTTAAAATCCTTAGCTATTAAAGTTTCTTTTGCAAGAATATCTCCCTTAAAAACAGAGAAAGCTGGTCTTTTTTCATGTTCTTTAACTATACTCATAAGTCTTTTTGCACTGTCTATTGCTTCTTTATGTGATTGTTTCCCAAACTGTATATAGTAATTATCTAACTGCCTGATCCTCTTCTCAAGTCCTTCTTCTGTTAACAGGGATAAATTATGCCATGCCAAATCTACTGCTTCATCACTAATATCAGAACCTATAATTTTATTAATAGATCCCATATTAAGAAAGCCTAATACTGTCAACAAATAACCGCCTCCACAACAGGGATCATAAATACAAATATTTTCTTTTTCTTGTAAATAACTTAAACACCGTCCATAAATCTCCTGGGCTAGTCTCACAGGAAAATTGGTCATACCTGATTTATAGTAGATAACCCTTCCACAGGCTAAATCTTCAAAATTCTTATTTTGGCAATATTTATATTCCATTCTACCTCACTCTATCATATCTTCCTTATGCTATAGATATATACATAGGTATATTAAGAATGCAAAGAATGCAAAAAATCCTTGGCTTTTATTAAAACTTCCCTAGTATTTTCGTATGTTATCAACGGAAGTATTTCATTAAATTTAAGCCATCTATATTCTTGAATTTCTTCTTTTTGTATCTTTACAGTATGCCCTGCTGATGCTTTACCTATGAAGTATACTACTTCTTTTGCTTTCCCATTAGGCATAGTATATTTAATTGCTGCTCTAAATTCATCAACTAAAGATACCTTTAGCCCGGTTTCTTCTAATACTTCCCGCTTTGCAGTTTCCTGTTCAGATTCACCCATTTCCATATGTCCTTTTGGAAAACCCCAATCCCCATGTGCTTTGCTCTTTATAGCTAAGAACTCTATTTCAGAATGGGACTGTCTGTATACAACAGCACCGCATGATTTCTCCTTACTCATATTTAGCCTCCATGCTTAAATAAAAACTGATTTCTTATTCTATATTTATAACATCTTTTTTACTATATTGGCAAGGTGGTAATAGCATATCCACCTGCTACTAGACTTAATATATTGGATATAAGTACATAAAAAAAGGTTCTCCAACGGCCGTGCTCTTTTACAAAGCGTAAGAAGGCAATGCTTTCAAATATTAGTACAAATATTTCTCCAAATATTAATCCAAGTATTACATAGCTGGCTATTGGAGATTCTCCATTTAGCATAATATTTAAAGTACCTTGGGAAAGTAAATTTATAATTAGAAAAGCCAACCATGATGTTTTGTGCCTATATCCAAAAAGCCAAAATACAATGCCTTCAATTATCAATGTCAAAGCAACACGTAGGGACACTAACAGAATAGATCTTGATATAGACTTGCCTAGTGTTAGAGTTTGCCGTTTTATGTTTAGCGTATAGATATTGTTATAGGATTTTACTGGCTGGTCCAATTCTATTTCAAAGGTGCTTTCTCCCGTACTTATTTTTAGAACGTAATCATTAATGCTTCTTAATTCACTTAGATAAAAAGTAAAATAACTTTCCATAGGCTTATCTATTCTTTTTGCTAATGTATATGTATCACCTGTTCCAATACCTATTTCTAAATCCCTTGGAGCATTAGGAACTATTATCAATATTGAAGGCGGCTCTGCTGAATTCCCATAACAAACAGGTGTAATAGAAAAAAATACTATTATAAATAGAATTCCAACCAGCAATAACTTCCCTGGCTTAGTCATACCTACAATCTCTTGAAACTTTAAAGCCATATTACAACCTCCAAAAAATACATATAAAAGATTTTATATGTTTTATTCTACAAATATGGCTCATTCCCTTTAATTGATATAATACTTGTGTCCTTGACACTCCTATCGTTCTCGGTCTAAAATCTTATGGTCAACAGCATTGTATAGGAGGCATCAATAGATATGAAAGGATATACCCACCTTGCCATTGGATTAGGGGCAGGACTGATAATGAAAGATACTTTGGGAACATGGGGTGTTATTATGACAGGATTAGGTTCATTGCTCCCTGATTTAGATCATCCTGGTTCTATGCTAGGCAGAAGAATATTTGGGATTTCCGCTCTTGGGTTAAAACATCGGGGCTGGATGCACTCATTAGTGGGACTAATAGTATTTGCATCCCTATTTATGGTTATAGATCCTAAATTTGTACCAGGTATTACCCTGGGTTATTTCTTACACTTATTGGCCGACACTTTAAATCCTGCTGGTATTGCATGGCTTTATCCCATTTCAAGGAAAAGAGTATATATTATTGGTGTTCCATCAGGTAGTCCCTTGGAGTTTCTATTTATACTTTGGCTTGTATATATTATCATTGAAATGAGCTAAAACGTAATTTATGCCGTTTTACGCTCTATATAGTCCAATCAACAACTCTCTTACCGAGAAAAATATCCGGTTTTCCTAAGCCATTGGCATCTGGCAGAACACCAATAATTTTAAATCCCAATTTTAAGTAGAACTCATAGGGATGTCCCTTTAAATTCTTAATATCCCTAATTTTATCCCATAAATTATCATAAAGGTCCACATTGGATAATGAAGTCATACTATTCTCATCATCGCTTCCAACATAAATAGTAATGCCTCCCCTATTCCTTATCTGTTCTTCTAAGTCCTTTACTAGCTGCCTTCCTATTCCCTTTTTCCTATATTCAAAATCAACTACTATAGGATGTAACTCCCATACATTCCCATTATACTGACTAATCCCGCCAATCCAACCGATAACATTGTCATTTTCATCTATAGCAATTCGGCATATTCTATCTTCACTTAAACATTCTTTGACTTCTTCTATTGCTGACTCTAAATCCGGCCATGCATTTGGCCAATTGTCCTTAAAGCCTTCTACTAAGAGCTGAGCAGCTTGTAGTATATACTTTTCATCACCTTTTTTCATTGTTTTTATTGTCATAGCCTAGTTCCCCCTACTAATTGGACTTATACTTATGTTCACCTGTCTTTATTCACTGTAATTTATTGCTTTATACAATTCATCGGATACTGGTTGATCTAAAACACTTTTCTCCCCATTCTGAAATACTATCGGAGTGTTACCCTCAACTACCTTGCCAATTATGGTGGCTAAAATCCCTATCTTGGATAGCTCCCTTGATAATTTTTCTCCTTCGGGTGCTACGATAATCATTGAACCGCTAGATATTAAGCGTAAAGGATCTATATGGAATATTTTACATATCTCTCTAGTCTCCTGGGCTATTGGAATTTTGTCTATATCTACCACCAATCCCTTGTTCATGGCTTTCGACATCTCCCACAAAGCACCTAAAATTCCACCTTCAGTAACATCATGCATAGCATGTGCTCCAAATTCACTTGCCAATAACCCTTCTTTCACTACGCTAATTTCTTCTATAAACTTACTTGACCTGTCTATAAAGTCCTGGGAAAAATACTTAGCTAATATATCCCTTCGATCCATAGCTATAATTGCAGTGCCTTCTAATCCTGCTTTCTTAGTGACCAATATATCATCCCCGATCTGGGCTTTTCCAGGATGAACTAATTCCTTTTTAGCAATTTTACCTAAGGCTGTAACAGATATAACTACCTGATTTACTGCAGGGGTAATCTCTGTATGCCCCCCTATAATTTCTAAATCTAGTTCATTGGCTGCTAGATTGACATCCTTCATTATATTTTCAATTTCTTCATACTGGGTATTAACTGGAGCTATAATAGTCACCATTGCTCCAATGGGTTTTGCTCCCGTAGTAGCCACATCATTACAGGATATATGTATAGCTAGATAACCTATTTTATTAACAGCTCCAGTAATTGGATCAGTGGAAATGACACAGACATCATCCCCAAAATCAATAACACCACAGTCTTTGCCGATCCCTGGTCCAATTAAGATTTCAGGACGCCTTTTTCCTATATTTTTATTTAAAAGCTTTTCTAGTAAATCATTAGGAATTTTACCAATATTCATAAGAACCTCCAATTTATAATATTTTGCTGGAGAAAATGTATATGTATCTTTTATAATTCGACAAAATACTTACGGTAAATATAATACCACAATAAAACAAACATGACTTACTTTATTATCAAAAAGTACAGATAAATTTATTAAAGTCTACAATGCTTCTCTAGCTATTGAAAAAGTATTTATATATCCATAAAAAGATATCCTCATAAATGAGGATATTCTTAATTAAATATTATAATTTAAGTATTAACCTTGCATTTGAGTAACATCTGCTTGATTTGCTCACCCCTGATAGGTCTTGATAAATATAATTGGCACAAAAATATCTATAACATTTCTTCATTTGCAGTTTTTTCAATAAAGTGACAGATATCTAGGATAATATTGCCTTTTGCATCTGGTGTTGTAAATCTTGGGCATACATATCTCTCAAAAAACCAGTAAGCACCTTGTCTATCTGGTATTATTTTATATCCCTCTTTTAAACACCTATCGGCACACTTATGTTCTTGTCCATAAACTTCATGTTCTTTTCCATAAAGCCATACTACACCTAAGTCAGATTCATCAAAATCAATGAAGGAATATCCCTCAGGCACTTCTGCATTATTTGGACAAAACATTCCTATCCAATACTCAAAAGGTTCCTCCTCTTTCCAACGCATAAGCCCAACGTATGCATCGCCATCTTCATAAGCTGATTTAGGATTATAACTCTTTTCTAACACTTCAAACCAGCCATTTGAAAACCATTCTTCCCACTGCTTTGCAAATCCACCATTGACCCTATCCTTGTCCTCATATTTTTTCCCAATGAAACGCATTGCCGGAACCGATTGTCTATAAATTTTTATAATTTCCGCCATTCCCCTGCACTCCTCTTATATATAATTTAACAATGACCCAATTAAGTAACTGAATTGAGTACGAGCTCTTTATCAGGCCATTAAATAATCTACTTTTAAAATTGCGTACATCTTTACATCCCCAAAAGTGCCATCCTTGCGTACCATGTATTGCCTATAGGTTCCTTCATATTTCATACCTGCTTTTTCCATAACCCTGCCAGAGCCAGGATTTAGTACATCATGTTTTGCCTGAATTCTATTCATCCCAACCTCTATAAAAAGAAATCTAATAACCTCCTGAAGAGCTTCAGTAGTAACACCTTTATTCCAATAGGATTTGCTTATGCAGTAACCGATCTCGCAACGATGATCTTTATTACATATGTCACTTACTCCTATTGAACCAATTACCTGGCCTGTCTCCTTTAATTCGATTCCCCAATTATAAGTAGTATCCTTTGAATATTCATTTACCCACATCTGGATTATTTGTCTGGTGACATCAATACTACTATGAGGCCACCAGGATAGATATTTAGTAACCTCACTATCACTTGCCCAATTATTAAACATATCTTCAGCGTCTTCTGGAGTAAATCGTCGAAGGATTAATCTATCGGTTTCAAGAGTAACTGTCCCCTTGTGGTTTAGCATATTATACCCCCCAACTTTATTTCTGATCTTTGACGAGTATATCCATGGTAAGAAGTCTAGAGTAAATCTAATACTCTTTCAATAAACTTTTTAGCTTTCTCAAAATCCTTATCATTTGGGTGATTCTGCGATAATCTACCAATAATGGCAAAAAGTTTTTTATTAGTGAATTGCTGTGCAACAAAGCTACCCTTGCAAGCAAAGCTACCCTTGTTTATTGCTCCTTTAGATTCTAAAAGTTTAATTAGTTTTCTATTATAAAACTTTATACCAACTCCGCTAGTTGAAAACACAAAAACATTTTTATCACGTAAATTTAAATTTTCTACCAATCTAAACAACTGCGGGGCCATACTTTCCCTATATACTCCAGAACCAAATCCAATTAAGTTATAATCCTTTATATCAACATCATTTATATCCTTTATATTAATTAACTCTGAACCCATCTCTTTAGCAAAAAATTGTGCTATTTTTTCAGTATTGCCATTATAACCAGAATAATATATGATTAAGGATTTCATAAGTTATTTCCTCCAAAATTTGTTTGATAGCTGTGACGGGTAATTATTAATAAGCATAAAATATGATATTCTTTAATTATTCTATGTATACATAGAATATCCTTTAAGTTTTAATTTATTTTTGGTAGAATTTATAATTTCTCAATTTCAGTTTAGGAATAGACTCTTGCCTTGTTGAGCCCTCCGTTTTTCCTAAACTGAATGGGAGTAAGACCAGTATATCGTCTGAACAAAATACTAAAATAATTCTGACTGCTAAATCCTACAGACAGAGCTATATCTAATATCGAAGAATTTTCCTCAAGAAGCATACTTTTACTCTTTTCGATTCTAACCTGATTTAGATATTCTGTGAAGGTTTTGCCAGTTTCCTTTTTAAACAGAGTACAAAAGTAGGATTTATTAATATTTAGATAATTTATAACATCCTCTAGGGTAATATGATCACTGTACCTGGAATCAATATAGTCTAAAGCCCTCTTTACATGAAAGCTATAATCTTGCTTAAAATACCTCCCATGATTTAAATCCTTTTCAATAATATTAAAAAGTGAAATCAGGTTATTCATCAAACATTTAGGCTTATAGGGTATACCCAAAGGATGGTTTTTCCAGCATGTATGGGGGCCCAATATAACCAAACCCTTATACATATTTTTAGGGTCAATATAAAAAGCAGTAAAGTATATTTTATGGTTACAAGGAACTGTTACTCTATTTTCCCCTCCCTTTTCTTCAAATTCTTTTAGCGCTCTTTCATAAATATTATTATCATCCAACATTTCCATAAATCTATTGGTATATCCCGATGAACTTATTACACTACCATCGAATTTGAAAGCAATGATAGGTAGGTCTGTAATTATATAAAACCTCTCCATTATCTCTGTAAGTCTATTAAACATTTCAGCATCCCTCTTAATCTCCAAAAATATAGTTATAAAAATATAAATATCGTAATATAAGCAAAACAAACTCTCTGCTATATTACTTGATAGTGATAATCATTCTCAATTATATCATTGGATAAATTATTACGCAAATAATATTGAAATTGTAGTATGAGGGGCTTATGAAAAAAAGATATTTGATTTTACTATTAATTCTACTATCCATAGTATCACTCTTTATAGGCGTTAAGGAAGTAAGTTTACAAGATATTCTAAGTTTTGAAAATGAAGGACTGCAAATAATGCTACTTAGTCGAATTCCACGGCTAATAAGCATAATAGTTGCAGGCATGGGTATGAGCATATCAGGACTTATTATGCAGTCTATTAGCAGAAATAAGTTTGTATCCCCTAGTACCGCAGCAACAATAGATTCAGCAAAATTAGGGGTATTGATATCTTTAATATTATTCACTAGTTCAAGACCGCTGCATAAAATGCTAGTATCCTTTATATTTGCCATAGCAGGAACCCTATTTTTTATGCAAATACTGAAACGGATAAAATTTCAAAATACTATTTTTATCCCCTTAGTCGGTATTATGCTTGGTAATATAATCGATTCCATAACCACCTTTTTTGCATACAAGCTTAATTTGATCCAAAGTATTTCAGCCTGGCTGCAAGGGGATTTCTCTATGATTATTAAGGGTAGATATGAACTTTTATATATCAGCATCCCCCTTTTAGTAGTAGCCTTTCTATATGCTAATAAGTTTACTATAGCTGGTATGGGCGAAGATTTTGCAGCTAATTTGGGACTTAACTATAATAGGGTGATTAATGTAGGGGTTAGTATAGTCGCCTTAATATCCTCATTGGTGATAATTACAGTGGGCAGGATCCCCTTTCTCGGCCTTATAGTCCCTAATCTTGTCACCATATTCCAAGGGGACAATATGAGAAAAAACATATTCCATACTGCCCTATTTGGATCTATCTTCCTCCTATTTTGTGATATTCTTGGGCGAATTATTATATACCCATACGAGATCCCTATAAGTCTCACAGTTGGAGTAATAGGTAGTGTTATCTTTCTTGTCTTGTTAGTTAGGGGGAATCGTTGATGGTCAGAAAAAAATATCTATGGCTTCTAGGAGCCTTGTCTATAGTCCTTATTTTAGTTTTTGTTTTCTGGGGCCTTAACAGCAACAATTGGGAATATTTTCTTTCCCTAAGAATTCCAAAGGTTGCAGCATTGGTTATTACAGGAGTAGCTATAGCATTTTCTACTCTCCTCTTTCAGACTTTAACTAATAACCGTATATTGACACCAAGTTTATTGGGATTGGATTCCCTATATATGCTAATACAGACCCTTGTAATATTTATACTGGGCTCAACCAGCCTGATTCTAATAAATAATAAGATAAACTTTTTCATATCAGTGGGCTTGATGTTGATATTCTCTAGTTTACTCTTTAAAGCCCTTTTCAAAAGGGACACAAGCAATATTATGTTTTTCCTGCTGTTTGGACTAATTCTTGGGACCTTTTTCCAAGGTCTAACTACCTTTATGCAAATGATGATGGACCCTAATGAGTTTCTGCATATACAGGATAGGATGTTTGCTAGCTTTAACCATGTCAATACTGAAATTTTGATTATTGCTTTCATAGTGATCTCAGCCCTTATGCTTTATTCTATAAAATACTTTAAATTATGGGATGTTTTATCACTAGGAAGAGATCATGCCATAAATCTAGGGGTTGATTATCATAGAACCATAAAAAATATGGTGGCTATTGTAGCTATATTGGTATCAGTATCCACCGCTCTAGTTGGTCCCATTACTTTTTTAGGATTGCTAGTTGTCAATCTAGCCAGAGAGTTTTTAAAGACATATGAGCACAAATATTTATTTATTGGCTCATCCTTAATCAGCCTTGTAGCCCTATTGGGAGGCCAGCTATTAATTGAAAGGATATTTAATTTTAGTACACCCATTAGCGTAGTCATAAACCTTATTGGCGGAGTTTACTTTTTATATCTATTGTTAAAGGAGAATGTGGCATGATAGAAATTCGTAATGTTGTAAAACAATATGGGGACAAAAGGGTATTGGACAATGTTTCTACCGTAATTGACAACGGAAAAATTACTTCCTTTATAGGACCCAATGGTGCAGGTAAAAGTACCCTATTATCTATAGTAAGTCGACTGATACCCAAAAACAGTGGTGAGGTGATCATTGACGGCAAATCTTTGGAAAACTGGCAAAGCAATCAGTTAGCCAAGAAACTTTCTATCCTTAAGCAGTCAAATCATTTAAATATTAAGCTTAGAATAAGGGAACTGGTAAGCTTTGGCCGCTTTCCATATAGCAACGGCTATCTAACAAAAGAGGATGAAATTTATATAGACCAAGCTTTAGACTATATGCAGCTGACAGAGATTCAAGATATGTATTTAGATCAGTTAAGTGGTGGCCAAAAGCAAAGGGCTTTTATTGCTATGGTTCTAGCTCAAAATACTGATTATATTTTGCTGGATGAGCCCCTTAATAACTTGGATATAAAACACTCTGTTGAGATCATGAAAATGCTTAGAAACCTAGTGGATGATCTAGATAAAACTATAGCTATTGTTATCCACGATATTAACTTTGCATCCTGTTATTCTGACCATATTGTAGCCTTGAAGGATGGAAAAATAGTAGACGAAGGGGATATCCATAGGATAATTCATAAAGATTTACTAGGTAAGATATACGATATGGAATTTAGCATAGCTGACGTTAACAACATGAAGCTTTGTGTATATTATTAACAACTATCCTAAGAGAGGTGTATAAAATGAAGAAATCAATTCAATTACTTATAGCACTATCACTAATTATTTCAATCTTTAGTCTAACTGCCTGTGGTTCTACTCAAGAAGCAACAAATGAAGAATCTGCAGCACAAGAAAGTTCATCTAATTCACAGGAAAATACAGCTAGCTTACCACTTACCATAAAGCACGAGCTAGGGGAAACCGCTATAGAAAAAAAGCCTGAGAGAGTTGTAATCTTTGATTACGGAGTATTAGATTCATTAGATTTTATTGGAGAAGATGTTGTTGGTTTACCTAAGCAATCCCTCCCTCCTTTCCTAGACAAATATAATGATGATAAGTATACCGATGTAGGTTCTCTAAAAGAGCCTAATTTCGAAACCATTTACGAACTTAATCCAGATCTCATAATTATATCCAGCCGGCAAGCTGGTCTATATGAGGAGTTTATAAAGATTGCTCCTACATTATATTTAGAGTTTAAAGGTGAAGATTTCTTAAACTCCTTTAAAAATAACTTGGATATCCTAGGACAGATATTTGGCAAAGAAGAACTGTTAGCCCAAGAGATTGAGAGTATTGAAAAAGAAATTCATGCTCTACAAGAACAAGCTACAGCCAGTTCAGCCACAGCATTATTTGTTATGGCAAATGACGGCAGCTTAAGTGTTTATGGAGCCGATTCCAGATTTGGAATTATACATAACGAATTTGGATTGGCACAAGCCGATGAAAATATAGAGGCTAGCACCCATGGTCAGAAGGTCACCTTTGAATATATTCTAGATAAGGATCCCGACTATCTTTTTGTATTAGACAGAACCGCAGTAGTGGGCGGTGAGACCTCTGCACAGCAAGTGATGGATAATGAATTTATAAAATCCACCAAAGCGTACAAAAATGATAATATCACCTACCTAGATCCCTTTGTCTGGTATGTTGCATCTGGTGGAATCACAGGAACAAGAACTATGATAAGTGAAGTACAATCAGCCATTAGTAAGTAAAATAACCCTTGTCTACATGCTAGACAAGGGCTTTTTTATTAATAAATTTAATTGTATGAAACTGCATATGCATGTATAATTAGAAATATAGGACTTAACATATTTTTGGAGGATTTGATATTGCGTAATACTAGGATTTTGGTTGACGCTGATGCTTGCCCTGTTAAGGATATTATTGTCAATGTAGCCAAAGAATTTAAACTAAAAGTAATAATGTTTACAGACACCAGTCATATAA
>ERZ773359.5697-NODE-5697-length-11714-cov-4.805386_pt1 | contig 11714 bp, 8 predicted proteins | sample MGYA00374955_ERZ773359 | MGnify/ENA primary metagenome ERZ773359 (study PRJEB29098, sample SAMN04486028) | biogas fermenter metagenome | study: EMG produced TPA metagenomics assembly of the Biogas fermentation microbial communities from Germany - Plant 4 DNA1...
TTATCGGATATAGGAGGCTTTTCTGGCCTATTCCAGTTGGACGCAAAGGAATACAAGGAACCTGTTTTGGTATCTGGTACCGATGGAGTTGGTACTAAGCTAAAAATTGCCTTTATGATGGATAAACACGATACCATAGGCCAAGACTGTGTTGCCATGTGTGCCAATGATATTGTCTGCCAGGGAGCCAAACCCTTATTTTTCTTGGATTATATAGCAACAGGTAAGCTAATACCTGAAAAGATGGCCAGCATTGTAGAGGGAGTAGCCAATGGCTGTATTGAAGCGGGCTGTGCCCTAATTGGTGGAGAAACAGCTGAAATGCCTGGTTTTTACCAAGAAGAGGAATATGACTTAGCGGGCTTTTGTGTAGGCATAGTGGATAAGAGTAAGATTATAACAGGCCAAAAGATAAAGGAAGGAGATATACTTATAGGCCTTCCTTCTAGCGGCATCCATAGCAATGGCTATTCCCTAGTGAGGAAGATAGTATTTGACAAGGAAAAGATGAAGATTGACACCTACATTCCTGAGCTGGAAAAGACCATTGGCCAAGAGCTGCTAATACCTACAAGGATCTATGTATCCTTAGTTTTAGAACTACTTAAGAGGTTCAACATAAAGGGCATAAGCCATATAACTGGTGGAGGATTCTACGAAAACATTCCCAGGATGCTGCCCAAGGGCCTAAGGGCACATATTAATACCTCTACTATAGACACACCAGTAATATTCCACCTACTACAGCAGTGGGGTAATATTGAAAAGGATGAGATGTACAGCACTTTCAATATGGGAGTAGGTATGGTTTTAGCAGTGGATAAGGATGAGCTGGACTTGATAAGAGACTTCTTCAGAGAAAAGAACCAACCTTTCTATGTATTAGGAGACATAAAGGCTGGTGAGGAAGGGGTAACCCTATGGTAAATATCGGAGTATTGATCTCAGGGACCGGTACAAACTTGCAGGCTATTATAGACGGTATCAAGTTGGGTAAAATTCCTGGCAAGATAAGGCTAGTAATATCCAACAAGGAGGATGCCTACGGGCTGGTCAGGTGTAAGAAGGAAAATATAGAGTCCTTATTTATAGATCCCAAGGGCTATGATAACATCTCCTACTGCAGGAGATTGATGGAGGAGTTTAAAAAGAGGGATGTAGAACTTATAGTTTTGGCAGGCTTTATGAGGATTCTTTCGGAGGAGTTTGTACAGGCCTACAGGAACAGGATAATAAACATCCACCCTTCCTTAATACCAAGCTTTTCAGGAAAAGGGTATTATGGTGAAAGGGTCCACCAGGCAGTCCTAGATTATGGAGTAAAGTATACTGGTGCTACAGTTCACTTTGTAGATGAAGGGGCTGATACAGGACCTATCATACTACAGGAAGTGGTAATAGTTGATGAAGATGATACGGTGGAAACCTTAAGGGAAAAGGTTCTTAGGGTGGAACACAAGATACTAGTTGAGGCAGTAAGCTTATACTGTCAGAATAAATTGATAGTAAAAGGAAGAAAGGTGAGAATAGATAGGGAGTGAGGGCATGAAAAGGGCATTAATAAGTGTTTATGATAAAACTGGTATTGTAGACTTTGCAAAAGAGCTTAAAGGACTAGGTTGGCAGATCATATCTACTGGTGGTACCTACAAGGAGTTAAAAAGCAATGGTATAGAAGTTGTAGAAATAGAAGATATTACAGGATTTCCAGAAATACTGGAGGGCAGGGTCAAAACCCTAAATCCCTATATCCATGGGGGTATACTGTATAAGAGGGATAGCCAAGACCATGTAAATACAATAGATGACATGAATATAGGCCCCATTGACATGGTTGTAAACAACCTATATCCCTTTGAAGATACTGTAAAAGACCAAAACTCAACCCATGATGACATAATTGAAAATATTGACATAGGCGGACCTTCTATGATCAGGGCAGCTGCTAAAAATTATAAATATGTAAGTGTAATAGTTGACCCAGCAGACTATGAGAAGGTGCTGGATGAGTTGAAGGCCTATGGAGATACTAGGTTGGAAACAAGACTTTATCTAGCTAGAAAGGTATTCAATTACACAGCTTACTATGATTTTCTAATATCCAAGTACTTTAATAGTTTGGATAATGTAGATTTTCCTGAATACCTAACCCTTGGATACAGGTTGAAGAGCAAGCTAAGATACGGAGAAAATCCCCATCAAAATGCAGCCTTCTATATAAAGCCCTATCCAGTGGAAGGAAGCATATCCAAGGCAAAACAGCTGCACGGCAAAGAACTATCCTTTAACAATTTAAATGACGGAGATGCAGCCTTAGCTGCTGTAAAGGAGTATCATGAGCCTACAATAGTTGCAGTAAAGCATACTAACCCTTGTGGCATAGGCAGCGGCAAGGATTTGTTAGAAGCCTATAAAAAGGCTTACGAATGTGATAGGGAATCCATATATGGAGGTATTATCGCTGCTAATAGGGAGATAGATAAGGATGTGGCTGAAGAGATAAGCAAGATTTTCATTGAGGTAATAATAGCTCCTTCTTTTACTGATGAGGCCTTAGAGATCCTAACTAAAAAGAAGAATATTAGGCTATTAGAGGTAGGACAATTAATAGTTGATAAGGATGAAATGGACTTTAAGAACATATCTGGAGGTATTCTTCTTCAAAATAAGGATGTAGTTCAGCTATTAGATGATTTACAAATTGTCACAGATAGGAAGCCAACAGATGTGGAAGTTGAAGACCTGCTCTTTGCTTGGAAGGCTGCAAGAAGTGTAAAATCCAATGGAGTAGTTATTGCAAAGAACAAGGCAACCATTGGCATAGGACTAGGAGAAGTAAATAGGTTCTGGGCAGTAGAAAATGCAATAAAAAGGGCAGGGGACAAGGTAGCAGGTAGTGTGCTAGCCTCCGATGGCTTCTTCCCCTTTAAGGACTCCATTGAAATACTTGGAAAGGCCGGAGTTACCGCAATTATCCAACCAGGAGGCTCCATTAGAGATGAGGAAGTCATAGAGGAAGCCAATAAGCATAATATAGCTATGATATTTACTGGGGTTAGACACTTTAAACACTAGGAGGGTATATTATGAAAGTTTTAGTTATAGGCAGTGGAGGAAGGGAGCATGCACTGTGCTGGAAGATAGCCCAATCAGAAAGGGTTGATAAGATATACTGTGCTCCAGGTAATGGAGGAACAAGCCTTGTAGCTGAAAATGTAGATATAAAGGTTAATGATATAGAGGGATTACTTAACTTTGCTATTGATAATAGCATAGACCTGACAGTAGTGGGTCCAGAAGACCCATTGGCCATGGGTATTGTAGACAGATTTGAGGAAAGAGGCCTTAAGATTTTTGGTCCCAATGAGCAATGTGCCCAATTGGAGAGAAGCAAAAGCTTTGCAAAACAGTTTATGAAAAAGTATAAGATACCAACTGCCAACTATATGACCTTTGATAACTTTGATGAGGCCATAGTTGGCCTTGATGATTTTTCCTATCCATTGGTTATAAAGGCCGATGGACTGTGCTTAGGAAAAGGGGTAGAAATATGCAATACAAGAGAAGAGGCAGTTCAGGTTCTTGAGGATATGTTGAAAAACAAGAAGTTTGGCGAAGAAGGCACAACTGTAGTCATGGAAGAATTCTTAGATGGTATAGAGGCCTCCTTGTTATGTTTCGTTACGGGCAATAGACTTTTTCCAATGGAAAGTGCAAAGGACTATAAGAGAATATATGAGGGAGACCAAGGACCAAATACAGGAGGAGTAGGATGTATTTCACCAAGTCCACTTTTTACTAAGGAACTCAAGGAGAAGGTTGGTAAGGAGATAATAGAGAGGATTGAATATGGTCTAAGAAGTGAAGGTATGGACTACAAGGGAATCCTCTATATTGGATTGATGATCGTAAAGGGAGAGCCAAAGATACTGGAATTTAATGTGAGGTTTGGGGATCCAGAGACAGAGGTTCTAATTCCCCGCCTAGAATCGGATATTGTAGATTTGTTTGAAAGGACCATAGATGGAAGCCTAGCTCAATCCCACATAGTATGGAAAGAAGACTGCTCCCTAACAGTAGTCATGACATCAAAAGGCTATCCAATGGATTATGAGAAGGGCTATGAGATAAGTGGATGGGATAAGCTAGATGAGGATATAATTCTCTATCACAATGGAACTAAATTTGAAGAAGGCAAGCTATTAACCAATGGTGGTAGGGTATTATCGGTTACCTCCTTGGGGAAATCTTTAGATGAGGCAAGGGGAAAAGTCTATTCCAATATAAATAATATACAGTATTATGGAGCATATTATAGAAGAGATATAGGAAATAAAAGTATATAGATAGAATTAGAAGGAAAGTCCTTAGATAGCTTAGGACTTTCCATATTAACATAAGATAGCTAAGCCTAGGTATAAGAATAAAGGATAAGTCTTGACAATTTTAAAAATATTTGATTAATCTACATGATTTTGTGCAATATACTGAATATAAACTATTTTTTTGCTTTTCACTACTAGGGTGAAAAATTGAAAAAACAAGGAGGTATGCAAGTGAAAACGGATGTTCAAATAGCTCAAGAGGCCAAGATGCTGCCAATCGTTGAGATAGCTAAGAAATTAGGCCTAGATGAGAACGATATTATTCAATATGGAAAGTATAAAGCAAAGATAAACTTGAAGGTGTTAGAAAGATTTAAGGATAAGGAAGATGGTAAGTTAGTACTTGTAACAGCTATTAACCCCACACCTGCAGGAGAAGGAAAAACTACAACCAACATAGGACTTTCAATGGGATTAAATAAAATAGGGAAAACTGCTATTACAGCTATAAGGGAACCATCTCTAGGACCTAGTTTTGGAGTAAAGGGAGGAGCTGCAGGAGGAGGATATGCTCAAGTAGTACCTATGGAAGATATAAATCTTCACTTTACAGGAGATTTCCACGCAATAACCACTGCTCACAACTTGATTTCTGCAATGTTAGACAATCACATCCACCAAGGGAATCAGTTGAACATAGATCCTAGAAGAATAGTATGGAAAAGAGTTTTAGACCTAAACGACAGAGCCCTAAGAAATATAGTCGTAGGTCTTGGCGGAAGACCAAATGGTGTTCCTAGGGAAGATGGATTTGATATTACAGTTGCTTCTGAGATAATGGCTATTCTATGTTTAGCTGAAGATTTAGAGGATCTAAAGGAAAGAGTAGGCAGAATAATTGTAGCCTACAGATATGATGGAAGCCCTGTATATGTGAAGGACTTGAAGGCTGAAGGTTCTGTTGCACTACTTATGAAGGATGCAGTTCATCCTAACCTTGTTCAAACATTAGAGAACACACCAGCCCTTGTACATGGCGGTCCTTTTGCCAATATAGCCCATGGATGCAACTCCATTTTGGCAACTAAATTAAGCTTAAAGCTTGCTGACTACACAATTACAGAGGCAGGCTTTGGTGCTGACTTAGGAGCTGAGAAGTTCTTTGACATTAAATCAAGATTTGGCGATTTGAAACCAAATGTGGCTGTTATAGTAGCTACAGTCAGAGCTTTGAAACACCATGGTGGAGCTAAGAAAGATGAATTGGGCAATGAGAACATAGATGCTCTTGCCAGAGGATTTGAAAACTTAGAAAAACACATAGAAAACGTAAATAAATTTGGAGTACCAGCTGTTGTAGCAATCAACAGATTCCCAACAGATACAGAGGCCGAATTAGATTTCTTGATGAAGAAATGTAAAGAATCAGGTGCAGAAGCTGTATTATCTGAAGTATGGGCTAAGGGAGGAGACGGAGCAATAGAGTTAGCAGAGAAAGTAGTTGAAATATGTGAAGGCAGAGATTCTAACTTTAAGCCATTATATGATGTAGAAGAGTCCATTATGGATAAGATAGAGAAAATTGCAGTTGAAGTATACGGTGCTGATGGTGTTGAGTATACTAAGTCCTGCCTAAAGAAGATAAAGCAGATTGAAGAGCTTGGCTTGGATAAGATGCCAATCTGTATGGCAAAAACTCAATATTCACTATCTGACGACCCAACCCTATTGGCGAGACCTAAAGGATTTAAGATTACCGTTAGAGATATAAGGGTATCCAATGGGGCAGGATTCCTAGTTGCATTAACTGGAGAGATAATGACCATGCCAGGATTACCAAAGGTACCTGCAGCAAACAACATAGACATACTGCCAAGTGGAGAAATAGTAGGCCTATTCTAGTAGAAAAAATCTGGGATATTTATCCCAGATTTTTTTATGGGTATAGATCATAAAGATATAGGAGTGGCTGATTATATTTTGAAATGGACAGTAGTTTGGTGTATAATTGAAAAATAGAATATAGATAACAGGTGATCTTATGAAGGGAGCTTTACTAGATTTTTTCAAGGGGATGGCCATAGGCATAGGGGCTATAGCTCCAGGAGTTAGTGGTGGGGCCATAGCTGTTATATTTGGAATATATGAAAATCTTACCAGAGCCATTGGTAACATATTTAAGGATTTCAAGAAAAAGCTTGTATACCTAACGCCTATTGGTCTTGGAGCAGTGCTTGGGGTTATTATATTTAGCAATATTTTCAACTATCTATTTGATAATTATAACATTCAGGTAAGATATCTATTTGTTGGATTGATTATAGGTACCTTTCCTTCCCTCTTTAAGACTGCCAACAGGAAGGGTTTCAAATTTATATACATAATTCCATTATTAATTACTTTTACTATTTCCATTATTTTTGCCATATATGAGGATACTCTAATCAATAGCATGCCTCATGGCGATCCTAGCATAATACAGCTTATTATATATGGAATTATTGTGGGCATAGGAACGGTAATACCAGGCCTTAGTTCTTCAGTAATGTTAATATACATAAATGCATATGATTATGTCCTAAAGGCTACTGCCTCCTTAGATATTTCAGCCTTAATTCCAATGGGTATAGGTTTTGTACTGTGTTTTTTTCTACTTTCTAAGATGATTGCTTTCTTGTTTGATAGGAGTTATGGGCTCATGTATTATACAATATTGGGATTTGTTCTTGGCTCTATTCTTCCAATATTTCCTGGTTTTGATTTAAGCATAAAGTATCTGATAAGTGGCATTATATTGATAGCAGGGTTTTTATTTTCCTATAATTTAAGTAAGTTTTCCAGAGATTAGATGAAGCTTCTAAACTGCAGCAGTTTAGAAGCTTTTTTGTCAGGCTTAGCTTGATAGATTATGCTTAAGAAGTAATAGATTTATTTATATTTAAGCCCATATGATATATTATAATTATTGGAGGTGTAAATGTGTACAAGGTATTGGTTATAGAAGACGACAAAAAGCTTCAAGAGCTTATTAAGGATAGATTAGAAAGATACAACTACACTGTTTCCATAGTAAAAGACTATACTGATGTAAAAGGACAATTCCTAAGAGAAGACCCTCACCTGGTTCTACTAGACATAAATCTACCCAACTATGATGGCTTTTACTGGTGTAGGGAAATAAGGAGCATATCAAAGGTACCTATAATATTCATATCAGCAAGGCTTTCAGACATGGACCAGGTAATGGCCATAGAAAATGGAGGAGATGACTACATAATCAAGCCCTTTTCCTTTGACCTATTGTTAGCTAAGATTAAAGGAGTCATGAGGAGAGCTTATGGAGAATATGCGGAAAGGACTACCAGGGACATATTAGACATAGAGGGCCTATGTCTATACGCAAACCAGAACCTAGTGGAGTGGGACAAGGGGAAGGTGGAACTTAGCAAGAAAGAATTTGCACTCCTATATATTTTAGCAACCAATTTAAACCAAATAGTTCCCCGGGAAAAGCTGCTGGAAGAGCTATGGGATGATATGGAATTTGTAGATGACAACACTCTATCTGTAAATATTGCAAGGCTGAGAAAGAAACTAGAGGATTTGGGCATATATGATTCCATCAAGACCAAAAGGGGCCAAGGCTACTCAATGGTCAATACTTGGAGCAGGTGATACTATGAGCTTTAAAGATTATATAATTGATAGACTCTTATATATCATATTCTATTATATTAGTACAGCCCTAGTCATATTGATAATGGGTCTTGACCTGATCATAAGAGGTGAACAGCCCAATCTTGGCAATATCCTATATGCACTACTAATATCTACAGTTATATTGGGCCTTTCAATTGGCTTTGACTACTATAAGAAGAGAAGGGTCTATCAGGTATTAAAGAATAAACCAGATGATGATAGCTTTGACTACATCTTCAATATTCCTGATAATATAAGCAGAGAACATGAAGCCTTTAAGAGAATATTAACAGACAATTACATGTACTTTGAAAACACCCTAGATGAATATAGGAGAAAGTTTAAAACCCAGGTAGACTACAAGTCACGCTGGGTCCATCAGATGAAAACTCCTATATCAGTAATCAAGCTGATTTTGGAAAATGAAAAGGATAGGGAATTAGATCAAATTACTAGAAAAAGCTATGAGAGCATAGAAGAAGAATTAGAGAAGCTATCCCATGGACTTGAAATGGAATTGTACTCCTTAAAGATAAATGATTTTGAGATGGACTTTAAAGTGGAAGAGGTGGATGTGCTGGAGATAGCCAGATCTGTTATTAATGAAAATAAGAACGCATTTATAGTAAATTCCATATATCCGAAGATTAAGTCTCAAAGCAAGCAGCTTGTCAAAAGCGATGGAAAGTGGCTAAAATTCATAGTTAGTCAAATAGTTTCCAATGCCATAAAGTATACTAGGGTTAAGGATGTGGAGAATAGATATCTACATGTTTACCTCCATAGAGAGGCCGACAGGACCATACTATCTATAGAGGACAACGGGGTTGGGATTCCAAGGAAAGATGTGGATAGGGTATTTAGACCCTTCTTTACTGGAGAAAATGGAAGAAGGTATAAGGAATCCACAGGAATGGGCCTCTACTTGACAAAGGAAATATGTGATAGATTAGGTCATGGTATAGGGATCCAGTCAGAAGAAGGGAAAGGTACAAGAGTAAACATAACCTTCTATGAAGGAAGGAGTATTTATGACCTAAGGAAAGATTAATCTAACAAAATTGTAAGATATATATATTAAATTGAAAGGGAAATCGATAGTAGGATTTCTCTTGTTTTTTTATACTATAGATAGAGTATTAGTTTAGGAGGATGGATATGTACGTATTGGAAACTAAAGGATTATCTAAGATATATGGAAGCAAGGGGAAAGGATTGGCTGTTAAAGCCTTGGATAACTTTAATATGACTGTTAAGGAAGGAGAATTTTTAGGGGTTATGGGCCCTTCGGGAAGCGGCAAGACTACACTTTTAAACATATTAGCAACCATAGATTCTCCCTCTTCTGGAGAAGTGCATATAAATGGCAAGAATCCCCACAAGCTGGATAAGGATAGGTTAGCCTTATTCAGGAGGAAGAATCTGGGCTTTGTATTTCAGGATTTTAATCTGTTGGATACCCTTTCGGTAAAGGAAAACATAATCCTTCCATTGGTGCTGGATGGAGTTAATAGTTCAGTAATAGAGAAAAAGGTTGGAGAACTAGCCAGAGTGCTGGACATAGAGAACATACTACACAAGAGAACCTATGAGATATCTGGAGGACAGCAGCAGAGAACTGCCTGTGCTAGGGCCCTTATAAATGATCCATCTATCATATTGGCTGATGAGCCAACTGGCAATTTGGATTCCAAAGCCTCCAATGACCTAATGGAAGCTCTGGAAAGGATCAATAAGGAAAGGGGAGCCACCATAGTCATGGTTACCCACGATGCCTTTGCAGCAAGTTTCTGTAATAGGATAATTATGATCAAGGATGGCAAGTTCTTCTTGGAGATAGTGAAGAGTTCAACTAGGCAGGTTTTCTTCAAAGAGATACTGGATTCCCTTTCCTTAATCGGGGGTGGGCATAATGAAGCTATATAATATAGCATTAAAGAACCTAAAGGGCAACCTATACAGGTATATAATGTACTATTTTAGCAATGTATTTACAGTGGCAGTATTCTTTATATTTTCAAACTTCATATTTCACCCCAGATTTGATGAGGGTCCCCTGGCACCTAGTGGAACAGTACACATGGGAGCGATAACGGGCATTACAGTGTGTTTGATTATAATAGTCATATTTACCATACTCTTTGTAAGCTATGCTAGTTCAATATTCTTAAAAGCAAGGGGAAAAGAATTTGGTTTGCTTTCCCTCTTTGGGATGACCAGCAAGCAAATAAGAAAATATGTCTTTGTAGAGAGAAACATTATTACAGTATTATCAGTAGCTACAGGGCTTATTACAGGAATCTTATTTTCCAAGCTCTTTTTCATGGCCATGGAAGCTTTTATGAATATAAGCCTGCCCTTTAATATATCCTGGAAGGCATTGGCATTAACCATAGGGCTCTTTTTCATCCTGTTTGAAGCAGTCAACATACTATCTCTGTTTCGAATAAGGAATAAAGAAATAGTGGAGCAGTTGAAAATAGAAAAGATGCCCAAGGAGCTGCCAAGCTTCTCCAAATTCAAATCCCTATTGGGTATTGGGTTGTTGATAATAGGCTATTCGGCAGCTTGGATTGTAGATGGTGCTTTTGTAGTATTTGCCATGATACCTGTGGTCCTAATAGTTGTGGCAGGAACCTATTTTGTATTTACTCAATTTAGCCTATTACTGGCAAGTAGGCTTACTAACAATAAGACCATATTTCACAATAGGACTAATTTGGTGGCCTTCTCTCAGATGAGGTTTAAACTAAAGGATACAGCTAAAGTCCTCTTTTTAGCCTCCGTCCTAGGAGCCATAACCTTTACTGCTACTGAAACTATATTTTCCTTTTTCACAGAGATACCAAATATAATTGGGTTAAAAAATATGCCCCAGGATATTTCTATAATTCAAGAAGGTGAAAATCTTAACGACAACCTAAGTATTGTAAAAGCAATGGATATACTTAAAGATTATGGATTTGTTGTAGAAGAATATCAGAGAGTAAAGCTAATTAGGGTTATAAATGAAAAGGAAGAATATGAAGATGGACATGTTTCTGATATATTGGCCATATCCAATTCAGATTATAATAAATTGGCAAGTTATATGGGAAAGGAAAAAGTTCAAGTAGGTGAAGGAGAAGTCATATATAACTACCCCTTTATGACAGATGTAGAGGATAAGGGCCTTCTAAAAAACCTAATGTTTCCCTATGAAGATATCACCATAAGTATAAATGGAGAAACAGAAGCTTATTCTGTTAAGGGAGAAGTACATGGATCTGTTACAACCTTGCTCAATAGGTATTCAGATTTTATCATAGTAAATGATGAGGACTATGGCAGGATATCCAAGAAGGCTGAAGAAAAGGATTTGGTCATATTTAATGGCATCTATATAGATAGCTGGAAGACCTCCTATAGAACTTCCCTTAAGATTCAAGAAATGTTAGGGGAAAGGTATGATGAATTCTTCTTCTCAAAGGCAATTCCCTATAGGGAAATGAGGAATATGTATGGACTAGCACTCTTTATAGGATTTTTCATAGCTTTTCTCTTCTTCATAGCTTCCGGCAGCATAATCTACTTTAAGCTGTTTAATGAAATAAAGCAGGATGGCCTAGAGTACAATATACTCAAGAAAATAGGTATAACTAGGAAAGAGATGAAAGGCATGATAACCAAGCAGATAGCAGTTATATTCTT
>ERZ773359.5698-NODE-5698-length-11713-cov-5.124378_pt1 | contig 11713 bp, 12 predicted proteins | sample MGYA00374955_ERZ773359 | MGnify/ENA primary metagenome ERZ773359 (study PRJEB29098, sample SAMN04486028) | biogas fermenter metagenome | study: EMG produced TPA metagenomics assembly of the Biogas fermentation microbial communities from Germany - Plant 4 DNA1...
GATTCGTCTGGCAGTACGGATAGGAATAAATCTCCGGCTTAGGAGTGTGGCGTTAGTGAGGATACGTTCTCGTGGATGGGCAAGTGTTGTCGCAAAAATAATACCGTTTTCGTGTTGCCATATGAAAAGCTTTGCCCATCCTGTATAATATCGTCATCTCTCCCATATGGACCAAGTCTGAAAATGTCTACTATTTTTGAATGCAGCAGGTTTGGCTACGTTACAAGGATAACGGAATGACAAACCGTTTCTGATTGCCTAAGCGCGGAATTGATCTTCCGTTGGCTCGTTTGGCGAGGCTGTCCCCTGCTGACGCCTGCCCTCATGCACTCAAATAAGGCAGGGATTTTGCGGATTTAACTAAAAGAGAATAAAGAACAGAGAAAAGGGCGTCCCTACTGAAAAGCAGGGACGCTTCACTCAGAGGGAAACCGGAAAGGATTTATTCCTGAAAGGTGGAAATAGATTAAATGAACCCCTGCAAGGTAATGGGATTTGGTAATTCTCCGATCTTTAGATGACACGTAAGGGGGCAAGCAGGCGGATCCGGCTGGAATATTCAAGGAGTTTTACCAGAATAAGCAGATACGGGAGGAAGTAGAAATGTCTATTGAAAGAGTTAAGGAATTTTTTGCACAGTATGGAATTGAAAATCGGATAAAAGAGTTTAATGTTTCAAGTGCTACTGTTGAACTTGCGGCAAATGCTTTAAAGTGCGAACCTTGCCGTATCGCAAAGACGCTCGCTTTTATGGTTGGGGATAAACCTGTCTTGATTGTTGCGGCGGGTGATGCGAAGGTTGATAACAAGAAATATAAGGCGCAATTTGGTACAAAGGCAAAAATGCTTACACCTGATGAAGCCGTTTCACTGATCGGACATGAAGTCGGCGGTATCTGTCCTTTTGCCGTAAATGATGGTGTATCGGTCTATCTGGATATTTCTCTTAAAAGGTTTGATACCGTTTACCCCGCTTGCGGCAGCAGCAACAGCGGTATCGAACTGACGATAGAGGAGCTGGAAAAATACTCATCGTACCTTGCATGGGTCGATGTATGCAAAGGATGGATCTAATTTGGTCGGAGGAGACAAGCTACAACATTGGTTTTGAATAGGGACTCTGAAGCAGTATTACCAAGTTGTGGGCCAGTTTGGATGCTGATATAATAAGCTGTGAAATAGGCTGAATAATTTTATTTAAAGGAAGATATGAAACCGCTGGTGAAATATACCGGCACTATTAGAAGGTTTAAGCGACTCTCAGGAGGTCCTGCTGTGAGCTCAATAAAAACGTTACTTAGTTTGTATCTGGTTCTTGCTGTTATCTTGGCTCAGTTTTTTTCCGCCTATTTCTTTTTTTCGAAGGGCAGGACCAGCTATCGGAAAGCGTTTTCAGCCCTGGTTTTATGCATCAGTGTTTATTTGTTTGGTTTTTTGATGATTGTAAACAGTAGCAATCTCCAGGAAATGATCTTCTGGAATCAGATTCAGTATTTGGGACTGCCCTTTGTTTCAGTGCTATGGCTAATGGTAGCCCTTCTTTATACAAAAACCATCTATTCCCTGAATGCCCGTACAGCAATTTTACTTTTCACCGTGCCAGTAATAACTTTTTTTGTGCGGCTCACTAACTCCTGGCACCATCTTTTCTATACAAAATGGGAAATGAGGCAGTTTTTTGGATATTATTCCCTGTATATGGAAAGAGGCATCTGGTACTATGTCAACATTTCTTATACCATTTTATGCCTGCTGCTTACCGTTATCATATATTTCATCGGATATATGAAGAATAAGGCCGGCTATACCAAACCTCACTTTCTTGTTTTTTTATTTGCCTCCCTAATACCACTCATTGGTATACTGCTGGTTATTTTTGCCTTCGACGAGAGGAGTATTGACTACTCCGCTTTAATTATGCCTTTTTCTTTGCTTGTTATCAGTTATGGTATTATCAAGTATGATTTTTTGGAAATAAAAACCCTGGCGCGAGAAAAAATCTTTGAGAATAATTTTTCTGGTATGGTGGTATTGGGCCCGGGGAAAAGAATAGTAGACTACAACAAGGCCGCAGAGAAATTTTTTGAAGCAATAAACATTACTTTAAACAATTATCCAATAGAGCATATTCTTGCCCGGGAGCCAAAGCTGTTGGAAGTCTTCACAAGCGAGGATAGCTGTGATTTTTCTTTGGTAATAGACGGGGAGAAACGTTTTTTTAAGGTTGACATGATGCCATTGGGAGATCTCCATGATGGAAACACGAGAATGCTTAAATCGATCCGTGAAGTTACAGAAGAAAGAAAACTCCTGGAGAAACTGAAGTATTTGGCTACCATAGATTCTTTAAGCGGCCTCTATAACCGGGCAGAATTTATGAATTTAGCCAAAAGGGAGTTTGCCTGTGCCAGGATCAATAACGAGGAACTATCATTGCTGGTTATGGATCTGGACAATTTCAAGAACATTAACGACACCTTTGGGCATGCAGCAGGGGATGAAGTTATTCGTCAGGTTGGAAGCATTATAATAAACAATTTCAGAAAAAGCGATATTGCCGGGCGTATAGGGGGAGAAGAATTTGCCGTGGTTTTAAAGGATGCTTCTTGGAAAGAAGCAAAAGAGAAGGCGGAACGGTTCCAGGAGACCATAGCCAACAGCAAAATTCTTTACGGGAAGCAGGAAATCAGTATTACGATAAGCATCGGGACGGCCACAATACGCGGCAACGCAAACAACATAATAAATATTGAAGATTTGTTAAGAATGGCTGATGATGCTTTGTATAAAGCAAAAGCCAAAGGGCGAAATTGTGTTGCAACTTCTGCTTCTGGGTCTCATATATAAGAAAGTTCATTTACCGGGCTTATGGCAAATTTATGCATTTTTACGAAAAGCGACTTTTTATTTTTCTTAAATTTGTGGTGTTTGAAGGAGCGCAAAAGCAAAAAGCCTCTTTTTTTAGGTAAAAAGAGGAAGAGGGCACTAGAAACATAAAGGGAGGAGAAGAAGGCTTGAAGTTTATTTCATGGAATATTGATTCATTAAACTCAGCATTGACAGGTACTTCTGAACGGTCTGCATTGAGCCGCAAAGTAATGAATGCTATTGCAGAAATGAATCCGGAAGTTGTTGCGCTGCAGGAAACAAAACTGCCAAGCGAAGGACCTAATAAAAAACAATTGGAAATTTTATATGATATATTTCCAAAACACGAAATTGTGTGGAACTGCTCGGTAGAACCGGCACGCAAGGGCTACGCAGGCACCATGTTTTTATATAAAAACAGTTTGGACCCGATTGTAAGCTTTCCCAAAATCGGTGCGCCCGGTACCATGGATTATGAAGGCAGAATTATCACCCTGGAGTTTGATGGCTTTTTTTTGACACAGGTATATACACCGAATGCGGGGGAAGGCCTGGGCCGCTTAAGGGAACGTCAGATTTGGGATATTAAGTATGCTGATTACCTGGAAACACTGGATAAAGCAAAATGTGTTGTTGCGGCAGGTGACTTCAATGTAGCCCACAGGGAAATTGATTTGGCCCATCCGGACAGGAATCGCAAGACAGCGGGATTTACCGATGAGGAACGTGAAGGTTTTACGAATCTTCTCAAAAGAGGGTTTACGGATACATTTCGTTACATACATGGCGATGTCACTGGTGTTTATTCCTGGTGGCCACAGCGTGCCAAAACAAGCAAGATTAATAATTCCGGCTGGAGAATTGATTATTGGCTGGTGAGTGACAGGATTGCTGACAAGGTTTTAAAATCTGAGATGATTGATTCGGGACCAAGACAAGACCACACGCCTATCTTGCTGGAAATTGACCTATAAGTATAAGACAGGTCAGCGGATCAGGTATTATTCCAATGTAATGGCAACTTCTACACCCGGTTTGAGAAAAACCATTAAAAAGGCCAAAAGCGTTGCTCCCAAAAAGACAGCACGCAATACTATGTGAGATAGCCACCGATTTTGTAGGGATTTTACTTATAATTGGGGCAGTTGCATTTTAGGAACATAGCCGCGACAGGATTCATGGAAAAAAGCAGACTTTATTTGACACATGCAAAAAAATTTATTACTATTTTTTCGAAATGGGTGATCAGCAGATTTAAAGGGTGCTATAAGTAATGCAAGCAACGTCCGGTTGCTGGGGTGGTTTAAATGAAAAATGAAAACGATATTGCCTTAAGGCACCGCATATTTAATGTAGTTTTTCTGATGGGAATATGTATGTCTTTTCCCGCAGTTTAATAAATTATCTTCTGGATTTGGGAATTGTCGACATACTTTTACCTTTCACCTGCGGCGTTATTATTGTAGGGTTGTATATAGCTTTCAATATCACTAAAAATTATGAACTGCTGTCATTAATATTTGTTATTTTCTTAAGTTTTGCTTTTTTGCCGACCATGTGGCTTGTTGCCGGGGGGACCTATACAAGTATCCCATTTTATATAATTATCAATGCAGCGATAATTGTCTTGTTGCTTAATGGACTGAGGAGAAAGATAATTGTTTTCCTTTTTGCTTTAGTTGTCGGCGCTCTTTTAGTTGTTGAATATCAGTTGCCCAGCATGGTGGAAGGATATGATTCCGTATTGGCTCGATATATAGATTTAGCTTTTAGTTTATTTGTCTGCATGTTTTCCATAGCTGTTTTAATGACAGTTCTTATTGACAGCCATATGGATGAACTACAAAAATCCAAGCAATACCTGACTTCCCTTGAGGAATTGAATAAGCTGCTGAATGACGAAAAGCAAAAGCTGAAGAAGCTATCAATAACGGATTATCTTACCGGGGCTTTTAACAGAAGGTATATTACTTTCTGCTTAAATGAAGAAATAAGGGCTTCGCGTAACAGGCGGAAAAAGCTAACTGTAGCCATGGTTGATATTGATAATTTTAAAACTATAAATGATACATACGGACACTCATATGGAGATTTTGTTTTGAGAAGGGTAGTAAGTACCATCAAGAAAAACGTGAGGCAAAATGACATAGTAGGGCGTTATGGCGGCGATGAATTTTTAATTATCATGCGCAACACCAGCAGGGAAGAAGGATATGCCATAGTGGAGCGTATTCGCCAAAAGATTCAAGAAATTGGCTGGGAAAAAGAGCATCTGGTTGTTACAATTAGCGGTGGTGTCATAGAAGTTGGGAGTGAGGAGTTGACCGGTCTCCTAAAACAGGTTGATGAGTTGTTATACAGCGCAAAGCATAAAAGCAAAAACTTCATAGAAAAAGAGGTTAATGCAAAAGAGGTTAATGCGCAATAATTGGATTTTCAGGAGATTATAAAAACTGATGAGAGAGAAGGAGGCACACTATGCTCTTTGTCTGCTACCTGCAATGCACAACCTGCCAAAAAGCCAGGAAGTGGCTGGAGGCAAACGGTATAGCCTTAGATGAATTGATGGATTGGCATAAAAGGAGCGGCCTGCCGTTAAAGAAGTTCTTTAATTCAACCCGGACGCCATCCTGAACACCGTAAACGAAGAAAGTCTGCGGCTGCAATACGCTTGCGAAATTGCCTACCAGCGGGGAGATTTCGCTCAGATAGTGGCCTGCTTTGAAGAAGCACTGGGAGATGACGCCGCGCGGCTCCGGTCCTCCCCGGCAGCAATTGCGGCGGACATCAGCCTGGGGGATTACTCAAGCTACACCGAAATTGAGACTTATCTGAAAGGAAATCGCAGAAGCCCACAAAGGCAGCAGTGCAAGGTACCCATCTCCTATACTCCCACGGCGGAGGAGCTTGCCAATCCGGAAAGCACATCGACGGCAGCGGCAATGCGGTATGCATACCCAACGGCCGCTACGACCCGGACACCGGAACAGTAACTTTCACCACCACCCACTTCAGTTGCTTTGCCGTAAGCTTCAGGCAGGTAAGCTTCAAGGATGTGGCGAAGGATGCGTGGTACGCAAAAGCTGTTTCCTTCATTGCCGCCAGGGAGATTACCCTGGGCACGGGAGACGGCAATTTCAGCCCCGATGCAACGATGACCAGGGCCCAGTTCCTGGTGATGCTGATGAGGGCATACGGCATAGCTCCCGCTGCAAACACGGAGGATTCATCGCTTTTTTAAAAGACAGAAAACATGGACTGTATGATTAAACTAAAACCTCCGCAGACAGTTGCGAAACAATCTGCGGAGGTTTTGCTGTACGAAAAAATCCGTTTTAGTTCAAGTCAATATATCGTGCTGTTATGCCTTCCAGGCTGTTGAGCTCCCTGACCAGGGCTTCTACATCTTCTTTATCGCCATAAGGCTGCAAGACGATAATGCCGTCATTTGCACACGCATCGCTGCTAACTTCGTGCAGTCCCAGACGTGTTTTGATTTTGCACCCGTTTTTTGTCAGTATCTCTTGCAATTTTACGGCATTGTCAATTCTGTTGTCTATGCGGACGCCAATAATATAATAACAAGACATCTAACTGACCTCCCAGGCAGCAAAAGTTGCCATCATATTTTAATTTCATTATAACAGCCTATCCCGTTTGTTGTCTATATGCTTGCATGTCTTTGGGTCCATCTCACCCGGGAGACCTACCGGCTTGCGGCAAGGACAATATAACATTATTCTTACTAAATATAAGCATATTTCAACTATTCATAAAGCAAAACGGCAGATAAAATAACATAGCAATCGACATTGCTTTGTTTCACTTGGCGGTGTGCGGCGCCGGTTGCCCGATTAAAAGTGGCAAGCGCCGGCAACACTTGAGCACAGAAACAGAATGAGAAAAGAGGAGGATATTGTATGTTTGCAACAAAAAAAAGAAAACCGGTGAAACTCTTATTTCAAGCTACGGCCATAATTTTGGTTGTATTGCTGCTTGTCGGCTGCGGCGGGGGGGCGCCTTCGGACAAAGCTAAAAACGAAACGGATGCGGCAGCACAGCAGGGTGCTCCGCAGCGGCAGGATGAAAGCCCGGCAGAAGAACAGCAGGAAGGCAAGCCGGAACAGCTGCCGGATGCAAGTATTTCCGGTTCGCCTGCTACGCCAGGGGAAGCATACGGTGCTTTCGTGGAGGCAAAAGGTGAACTGGTCAACAGGCTCCTTGACGCCTTGGCGGGCAATCCTGATACTGCAATGTATTCAATGACTTTTTTAGGGCTGACAATGGTGGACTTGACTTTAATTCCCATTAGCAGCTTTGGCTTAGGTCAAGCTGCGGCAGAAATGGGGCTTGCCTTTTTTAACGCAGAAAATGTTGAATATAGTGAAAGCGGAAAACAATACAGCATTAAATACCGGAATAATGAAGGTGAGGAATGTGAGGTGCAGGGCGAGTACGACAAGGGTGCGGACGCACTTAAATGTGCTGCGAAACTGAACGGCAAGGAAATCGTGAGGTTTGAATACCGAAAAACATCTTTTGGCTATGTGAGCCAGACCTGTACTTTCGGTGAGGATGGCGCATATGTTTACTTGCTGTCAGTAAGCGGCAGGGACGGTGCGGTTGGTATCAAACAAGCAGAGGAAGACCCTCCGTCATTAACCGGAAGCGAGACAATCGATTTTCCCAAGCAGTGCCCGGAGTGGTTTGCAATAGAAGGCGACAAGGTTACGGGAGTCTCCAGCGACGGCACTGAAATATCCTTTGTGTATACGCCGGCGGAAGACAGCTAAGAGAATAATTGCCATTGCTTCTCCTTCTTGGCTTTATCAAAACCTTTCCAAGAAGGAGATATTTTTTATGCAAGCATTTTAAGGATTATTCAAGGGACAATGAATTGCCTGTTTTAAATATCAACCCCAAGGAACAGCCTGATGAGGTAGCCGATGATAAAGGAAACAACGGCCACCCCCAGGCTGATGCCGGCCATTTCCAAAAATCTCTCCTTAAATGAAAGATCCTTAGCCACCGATATGTAAAAAGTAAAAACAAGAATAATCAGTATGGCTGCAACAATTGTAAAGACGAGGCTAACGACATAGTTGGCAAAAATAAGATAGGGCAGCACCAGGCAGGCAACGGTGAAGATGTATGCCCCGCCGGTGTACAATGACGATTTCAGGGCGCGGGCATTCTCCTGCTCGGTCCTGGTGGAAAGATATTCCGATGCAGCCATTGAGAGTGAAGCCGCCACCCCTGTTATCAGACCTGCAAGCGCTATGAGGCGTGTATTTTTCAAGGCAAAAGTGAGGCCTGCCAGGGTGCCGGTAAGCTCTACAAGGGCGTCATTCAGGCCGAGGACCATAGAACCGACAAATTTGAGCCTTTCCTCTTCGATGATTGCCACCAGTTCTTTTTCGTGGTTGTCTTCCTCCACTGCGATTCTTTTAAATTCCTCAAGACTGTCCCCGAGTTCCCTGTACAGCTTTTCCGAGCCTTCTTCCCCTTTTTCCATGAGCTTGATGCCAAAAGTAATGCCAAAGATCATGGCAATAAGTGTATAAAAGTATACTTTCCAGGTGTGCGGCTTCTTCTCCGTTCCGGTAAACTTCTTCAGCTCGTGATAATGACGATGTTCATCCCGCGCAATCTGCTGTAGTATCTTGCTGTTGTGTTCATCCTTTATGTATGAGGCTAATTTTAAGTAGATATGGTATTCCGTTATTTCATTTTTTTGAGCCGTTTGCAAAGACTTCATCGTCTCAGCGTCTAGTGTATAACTCAATTCCACCACTCCTTTTTAGCATCCAGTATTAATATTTCCTACTGAAGACTGTACAAATAGTATTTTCACTTTTTTTATACTGAAAGATTCCGTCTTGGCAAAGATACTAAACTAAATTACACTGAATTAAATTCTCTTAATTTAATATGCCATAAGGCAGCGGGACAGGCATGGTAGTATATAGTTTTTTTGCGTACGGGGAGCGTTCTCTTTTTGCCGGGGGAAAAAGTGCCTGCCGAGAAGAATTGAAAGGACCCGGCCAATGTGAATGATCCGGCAGGAGCCGGTGAAAACATTTAAAAAAAGATGTGAGAGGCACGTTGAAAAAGTTTAACACGAAAGCAATTTATGGTATGCTTAAAAAAGCCTCTCAGGCGTAAAAACACATTGTGCAACGGGATGATGATAACATGAAAATAGAAAAAGTTACGATTGAGGATGCGGCAGAACTGCTGCAAATATACGGATACTATATTAAAAACACTGCCATTGCCTTTGACTATGATGTGCCGACTTTAGGCGAATTCCAGCAGAAAATCATAGATATTTCCTCAAAGTATCCTTTTATTAAAGCAGTGGACAACGGGGAAATCCTGGGATATGCATATGCCAATACTTTTAAGGACCGCAAAGCATATGACTGGTCTGTGGAAACGACTATTTATGTAAAGCAAGACAAACGGAGAATGGGAATAGGAAAATCACTTTATCTTGCCCTGGAACAAGCCTTAAAAAACATGGGTATACTAAATATGAACGCCTGTATAGCCGTTCCCCAGAAGGAGGACAAGTTTCTGACTTTTGCAAGCTATCACTTTCATAAAAAAATGGGATTTACTCTTGCAGGGCGTTTCCATAAAATCGGATACAAATTTAATAACTGGTACGATATTGTCTGGATGGAAAAGCTGCTCGGGGAGCATCCTGCTTTTCCGCCGGAAGTGCAATTCGGGAAATGGCCTGAGCAAGGACTGTTGTAAAATGCGGGTAAACCGGACATATAGTCTGTAGCCGGCTTGGAGGCACGGCAACCCAGAGGAGGCACACCGTCGTGAAAATTTCAAAAAAAGATGCACTTTCCTGGTTCCAATTTTTTGCCATGCTGCCGGAAGACGAGGAGTTGACACCGAAACAACAGGAAATCGTCTACGCAACTTTTGCCCAAATCGAGGAGGCCGTTGAGTGGAGAAACAATAAATTAATGTCGGAAATCAAAGGTTTGAAGACTTTAGAGCATAGAACTTTTTTTGTAGGGGATGAAAGCAAATTTCCCAAAGGATGCCGTTCCTGCCTTCTGGGAACCGGTTTGGGCGCAGTCAGGAAAACAAATAAGTGCAATTTGGCGTGCAAGTTCTGCTACAATTACGGAGAACTGGACAATATCCCCCCGGTTGGGGAGGGTATGTGGGAAATTGGCGGCACCAAGTTTTATGCGAAAGATCTTGATTTGCTGCTGTCCGTTTACCCGAAGCCCACGGGCATTTCCTATGTTTATCTGGAGCCGTTTATGGAAATTGAGCAGTATTATCCGGTAATAAAAAAATTCAGCGAGGCGGGGATTCACCAGCATCTCTACACAAACGGCCTTTTGGCTGCGGAAGAGTCATTGAAAGCACTGGGTGAAGCCGGACTCGATGAGATACGTTTCAACCTGGCTGCCACCAATTGTGCAGATAGAGTAATTGAGAACATGGGCATTGCCAAAAAATATATTAGCAGTGTTGGCATTGAATCGCCAATGACACCGGAGTTTTTTACGGCGTTTCTCGGGAAGAAGCAGGCTGTCCTGGAAACAAAGCTTGATTTTATCAACTGCGCTGAATTGCATTTAAATGAAAACAACATAGGCAATTATTACGGGGAAAACATGTATATTTCAAGACACGGCTATATATCCCCGGTCTGGAGCAGGGAATTGACTTTAAAATTCATGAAAATGGCGGATGATGAGAAATGGGATGTTGTGGTGCATGATTGCTCAAACTATACAAAATTCGCCAGGGGTTTAAACCTGGGCAGCAAAGAAGGCAAGAGTTTCGGTGCCAGCAATTATGGCTGCGAGTTTTCCAAAATACCTTATGAAGCGTTTTTGCCAATCCTGCGTGATGATAATTTCAAGTTTTTACATGAAGAAGAATTGCCTGACGGCTATAAACCGGAGGGATTGAGTTTTTAAAACCTGGCTAATCAGGCTCCATAGAGCCTGGTTTTTGACGTGAGCACGGCATGGGCGATACTTGGCGGTGAAAGCTTGCTCTGTGCTTGGCAGTGGAAACATGGCTTTATGACAGCTTTAGAGGAAGTAAAATAATGCAAATCGCTGAACTAAAGAAAAATATGGTACAATTACTATTATGAAAAAGTCTGTTGGTCTGTTTGCAGCCGGGAACCTGGCACATAACATGTAAAAACCAGGAGGAGATTATGTTAAATTATGTCTGGCCGCTTGCCTTGGTCGTGTTGTCCAATGTGTTTTATCAAATTTGCACCAAATCAGTGCCGAAAGATATGAGTCCCCTGGCTTCATTGACGATTACTTATGTGATTGGCGCCGTTTCATCACTGGTTCTGTACTATGTGCTCAACAAGGAGGCAAATATCGTTCAAGAATACAGCAAGGTTAACTGGGCGCCATTTATTCTTGGGCTTGCGATTGTAGGTCTGGAAGTTGGATACATTTATGCCTACAAGGCAGGGTGGCCCGTCAGCACAGCACAGATTGTTCAGTCAGCAGTCCTGGCGATTATTCTGATTTTCGTGGGGTATTTTTTATTTAAAGAATCCCTGACGTGGAATAAGCTTGCCGGGATAATTGTTTGCCTTGCCGGACTTTGTTTAATTAATTTAAAATAAAGAACATCTCGCCGCAAACCGGCTGGAAAATAGAAGGATTTGGACATTGAAGTTGCCATTGACTTGCAGCTATAATTTTGCTTGTTTTTCATGGGCGATCGGAGAAGATCGTCCTTTCTTTTGTTCTTTTTGATTTAAGCCTTAGTTTAGATACTTGTTGACATTTTGGTCTATAGGTTGTAGACTAATAGTAAGAAGGTCGATATG
>ERZ773359.5699-NODE-5699-length-11710-cov-5.598456_pt1 | contig 11710 bp, 9 predicted proteins | sample MGYA00374955_ERZ773359 | MGnify/ENA primary metagenome ERZ773359 (study PRJEB29098, sample SAMN04486028) | biogas fermenter metagenome | study: EMG produced TPA metagenomics assembly of the Biogas fermentation microbial communities from Germany - Plant 4 DNA1...
ATGTTATAATGAATGCACTGGGTGAGGAGGAAGGGTAATGCTCGATTTTTTTCGCGATGGATTCTACAAAGATCTAGCTCTTTTGCTCGCGATCACGGTCCTGTTTGGCGCCGTATTTTCCCAGGGCATTGCCTGGGCCATCGACGCCTATTTTGGCGACACCCTGGACCAGATGATCGGCGGGTATGGAGAATATGACCTGATCCTGCACATCCGCGCCGAGGCCAAAGAAGCGGCCTGGCGCGAGCTGCAGCGCATCGGCGAGCAGTCCTTCCCCGGTTATAAACTCAACGAGACACTCACCATTGCCGGGCAGGCCAATGTGTTCTTCGGGCTGCCGCCGGAATACCGCACTAAGGAGGTGTTGGAGAGCATCACCTCCTATTTTGGCGCGGTGCCCGGGCTGAACGGCTATACGCTCATGGTGCAGCCCAGTGTGCTCATTCGCGGGGTGCACCCCGGGGTGCGGGAGGAGCTGCGGGAGCAGATCGAAGCCCTGCCGGGAGTGCGCTTTGCGGTGAAGGACGGCAACAACCTGGTGGTGCTGGCCCAGGGCGAAGATCAGCTGCCCCAGGTGCAGGAGGCCATCGAGGGGATCCTGGATCAGTATCAGATTCTGGAGCTGCGTTTTCCCATGGGTTTCGCTGTTGATACCCAAGAGGTGGGGGACCGAGCTCTGGAGGTTTTGCGCGCCCAGGAGAAGCTCACGGGCAATCGCTATCTCAACGTGACCTCCGCCCAGTACGGAGAAGATCTGGACGCTTTTTTGAAGACGCTAGTGGAGATGCGGGACTTTTTAGGCAGCTATGCTTCGAAAGTGCGCATTGCCCCTGCCGCCGGTACCGCGCTGGCCGTGGGTGAGCGCCTCGTGCTGGACGGAGCTGTGCAGGCAGGGCAGGAGCTGATTGTGGAAGTTACCGGTGTTTTTGGGGACCTGGCCGAGGGCATGATCATCCAGGGCTCGCCGGTGCAGTCTACGGACAAAGTGGTGCACACGGGTTACCGCCTCAGCGCAGATGGCGAGCGGGGCGAGTATGTGGGCGAGGTGGAAATCGAAAACGAGCGCTACCGTCTGGCCTATGCTGTGGAGGAAAGCCTCCGGCTCCTCGCGGAGCTGGAAGAGTTGGCCGTGCAGGCCAGCGCTGCCGTGGACAACGCTGAAGCTGTGTTGACCACCTTTCAGGAGGCCCTCATGCAGCTGGAGGTGCTGCAGGTGCAGATGCGCCAGCTCAACGAAGGGATTGCACAGAGCGAGGGCAAGCCTTCTGGGGAGCAGTTTCTGCTCACGCTGCTGCTCAACGGGTTGTTCCAGACCCTGGCCCAGAGCGTGCTGAGCAGCGGAGAAGAGTCTTTGGATTCCCTGGAAAACCTGGATATCGAAGAGATGCGGCGCAGCCTGGACGGGATCAGCACCCAGATCGCCAACGTTCAGGAGATCAATGTGGCGGCCATCATGGAGCAGATCGGCTTTGTCCGGGACACCCTGCCTGATCTCAGCGATGCGGAGATCGGCCAGTCCATCCGCCTGATCAACACCTACCTGGGCGGCCAGGTGATCCCCGGCGAGCGGGTGCAGCTGCTGATCCAGGGCCAGAAACTGAACGAGAAAGAACTGGAGAAGCTCTTCCAGAAGGAACTTGATCACCCTTACCTGCACACGTACTCCACCTCGGCAGGTATGGTTTCACCTGATGCCCGTGGCGAGATCTTCCGGATCTTAAAAGAGGTGCGCTCCATCGTGGCGGGGCTTTTGGCGATCATCTTTACTCTGATTGTGCTGGTTTTGGACCACGCCACCATTTTCAGCACCCTCAAACAGCTGCGGGCAGGAAAGAAGGGTGCGGTCAGGCCCCGGCTGCGCTGGGCCGATCCGCTGCTTCTTATGGGGGGGATTTTGGGCAGCGCACTGCTGAGCAGTATTTACCATCTGGCTCGAGGGCAGATTCCCTTTTTCACCCCTGCAGTCATCGCCGTGCTCGGCTTTGCCCTAGGGGTTTTGGTAGCTGTGCTCTGCGAGCGGTTCAGCCCCGTAGATTCCATGGAGCTAATGGCCGCGCAGGCCCTGGGGCTTTCCCATGTGCAGATCATGCGGGAAGTAGTCATTCCTCCCAGCAGGCCTGGGCTGCTCAATCTGCTCAACCGCTTCAGGCAGCAGTTTTAGGGATGCGAGAGATAGGAGGTGGCAGCTGGTGCTGGAGATTAGGGATCTTTATAAATCTTATGGGAAGACGGTGGCCCTAGACGGCGTGGACCTGGATGTGGCCAAAGGCGAGACGGTGGTGATCATGGGCCCGTCCGGATGCGGCAAGTCCACTCTGATCCGCTGCGTCAACCGCCTGACAGAACCGGACCGGGGGTCCATCGTCCTGGCCGGGCAGGACGTGCTGGCCCTGAGCGGCCGGGAACTCCAGAGGTTCCGGCGCCAGGTGGGCTTTGTCTTCCAGCATTTCAACCTCATCGCCCGCCTCACCGCCCTGGATAACGTCATGTTCCACCTGGTCTTGGGCGGCATGGACCGGGAAGAGGCGCGGGAAAAGGCGCTGGATGCCCTGGACAAAGTGGGGCTGAAAGGCGCGGCAGCACGCCGGCCCAGTGAGCTCAGCGGCGGGCAGCAGCAGCGGGTGGGCATTGCCAGGGCCCTGGTGACCAACCCGGAGATCATCCTCTGGGATGAACCCACCGCCTCCCTGGACCCCATCCTGGTCGGGGAGGTTTTGGAAGTAATGGAGGAACTGGTGCAGAACACCGGTACCACTATGGTAATTGTTACCCACGAAGTGTCCTTCGCCCTGCGGGCTGCAGACCGCATTGTGTTCATGGATCAGGGGCGGGTGGTGGAGCAGGGGCCTCCCCAGCAGGTGTTCAGCGAACCCCGCTCGCAAATCGGCCGGCTGTACCGGAAACTCCTGCTCAACTGAGGAGTAGAATTTGGAAAAAGAGGAAAAGCTGGACTAATGCCGAACCTTGTATAAACAGCTAAGTGAGTTGCGGATTTCTTAGCGTCAAGGAGTGAACAGTGGTGATGGATGTACCCGGAGAGAAATTTTCCAACACTGAAATGTTCGGAGCAGTCCGTGGGGCGGCTGGTCCAGCCCAGGAGGCTGGCTTGCTATGAAGCCGAGGGTTTTCCTGATTGGTGGCGACAATACCAGCGACCGGTTTGGAGCCGCACTCACTTCCAAGATCTACGAGTTATGCCCGCAGGCAGCTGTGTATGGGGTTGGGGGGCCGTTGATGGACGGCGCTGGGGTGCGCCTGCTTTTTGATATCTCCGAGATTGTGAGTTTGGGAGCATTCCAGTCGGTGAAGGGCTCCACTGTGCTCAAGCGTTTGATTGCCCGGGTAGTGGAGGCCATGGATGAAGAGGAGCCCTCCCTAATCGTGCAGATCGGACTGCCTGTGTTTGGGTTTAAGCTTCTGGAAATCGCCAAGTCCCGGGGCATTCCGGTGCTTTATTACTACACCCCCTTCAGCCGGGGCCTGACCCATGTCAACCCTCGCAAGTTTTCTAGCGTGGTGACCAAGGTGGCTGCCATCAGCAGGACAGAAGAGGAGCTGTGCCGGGAGGCCGGGATAGCTGTGGAGTTTGTGGGGCATCCCCTGGTAGACCTCGCTGACCGTTCGCTAACCCCCGGGCAGGCCCGGGAGCAGCTGGGCTTGGTTGGGGAGGGGAAAGTGGCCGCGGTGCTGCCGGGAGCCAGAGAGGCGGAGGTGAAACACGTCCTTCCTCCAGTTTTGAAGGCACTGTGCCAGGTTACGAGCGATCACCCTGAGCTGCAGGTGATCATCTCCCTGGCGCCCACCATCCGCCGAGGGTATGTGGAGGAGATTCTAGAGAGCACCCCCTGCAGGAATGTCCGCTTGGAAGAAGACACCAGCTGTGTGCTGGGTGCGGCGGATGCGGCCATCACTTCCATCGGCACGGCTTCGCTGGAGGCAGCGCTGTGGGGCGTTCCTTCCTTGGCCGTGTACCGCGTACCCCACACCACTTACTTCGCGGAAAAAGTTCTGGATCGCCAACCGTATATGACCATAACCAACAAGGTCTTGCGAAAGAATGTGATCCCTGAGTTTATTCAGGGCTATGTCAATCACCTGAGAATTGCTAAAACCATCGAAGAACTGCTCTACAATGAGCAGGCCCGCGCGGAGATGCTGGCGGCCCTATCTCATCTCGATCAAGAGCTGGGCGGGCCCGGTGCGGTGGAGCGGGCGGGTCGACTGGTGCTAGAAATGGCTGGATGTGGTGGACCTAATGGCGCACTTGAGGGCTGAAGAGCTGGTGAAAGTATACGGCAAGCGCACGGTGGTGCAGGGTGTGGATTTCCAGGCCAGCCGCGGCGAGATTGTGGGGCTGCTTGGCCCGAACGGTGCGGGAAAGACCACCATTTTCAGCATGATCCTCGGGCTGACCAAGCCCAACTCCGGGCGGATCTTCCTTGATGGGCAGGAGATCACTCAGCTCCCCATGTACAAGCGCACTCGCCTGGGGCTGGGTTACCTGCCCCAGGAGCCTTCGGTCTTCCGCAAGCTCACGGTGGAGGAGAACCTGCGGGCCGTGCTCCAGGTGCGCAAAGATCTGTCTAAGGCGCAGCAGGAAGAAGTCCTGGGCCATCTGCTCCAGGAGTTTAACCTGGAAGCAGTGCGCCACCAAAGGGGACACCAGCTCTCAGGCGGTGAGCGCCGGCGCACGGAAATAGCCAGGGCGCTCGCTTTGGATCCGGCCTTTATCTTCCTGGACGAGCCCTTTGCCGGAGTTGACCCCATTGCTGTGGGGGAGATCCAGGAAATTGTGGCCCATCTGCGCTCCAGCAACTTGGGGATCATCATCACAGACCACAACGTGCGGGAGACGCTGCGCATCACCGATCGGGCCTACATCATCCACCTGGGTAAGGTCCTGGTTTCAGGCCCGACCCAGGAGGTTGCAGACAACGAGCTGGCCAGGAAGTACTATTTGGGGGCGAATTTCACGCTGTAAGGAAGGCAGGTGCAGCCCATGTATGGCTTTACCCTCATCCTCACCTTGGCCGTTGTGGGCGGCGTCATTGCTTATATCGGCGATCGCCTGGGAATGAACATCGGCCGCAAAAAACTGACGCTGTTCGGCCTGCGCCCCAAACATACCAGCATCTTGGTGACTATTGTCACAGGCGTGCTCATCGCCGCCGCGTCCATCATTGTGTTGAGCATCGCTTCCCAAGATGTGCGCACAGCGCTGTTCAACATGAAGGAGATCCAAGAGGAGCTGCGGGGCCTGCAGCTGGACTATGCGGAAATGAGGGCTCAGCGCGATGCAGCCCATGAGGAGCTGCAGGAAGCTGAGTCTAAACTCGCGCTGGTGGAAGAGTCCTACGCGCAGATTACCGCGGAGCTGGAGCAGGCCCGGGAGTCCGTTGAGGCCCTTAAGGCCGAGCGGGAATTCCTTGAGGCGGAAGTGGCCGAGCTTGCGGTCACCGCCGAGCAGCTGAGCTGGCTCTATGATCTGGTGGAAACGGCCTTTGGCCAGATCCGCTCTGCTGATATCGCCTTTTCCGCCAGTGAAGTCATCTTGACTACCGTGATTGAAAAGGGGTTGAGCCGGGAAGAGGTGCGCACCGCCCTGGAAGAGTTCCTCCAAGAAGTGGATGAGGTTGCCTACCGGCGCAGCGCAAGGGCGCGGGACGGCGAGCCGTACAGAGCGATTTTCCTGCCCGCAGGCGTGCTCGATCTGGTGGTGGAAGATGTGCTCTTAGCCCCGGGTGATGTGGTGGTGCGGGCCGTGAGCGAGGCCAACAGCATCCCCGGCGTGCCTGTGCGCGTTTACCTCGAGAACTTCCTAGATCAGATGGTCTTCTCCAAAGGCACCGTGCTGGCCTCCAGCACCTGGGATCCCCAGAGCGGAGTGGAGATTGACCTGGTCATCCTGCAGATTCTCAACCAGGCCAATAATGAGGCCCTCAATGCGGGTGTAGCCCTGAATCCTGAGCGCAGGGGAGCAGTGCTTCTGCCCGGCAATGCTTTCTTTGATGCCATCGAAGCTTCCCGAAATATAGACCGTCCGGTGGAAATCCGCCTGGTTGTTGCTGAAGACGCCTGGCGCTCCACCAGCCCCATCCTGCTCACGCTGGAGATCGTCCTCTGAAATCCAGCAAATGCCAGTCTTGGCTGAGCAGGAATTTCTCTCCCCAGGTGGAAAACTTCCTCTCGTATTCCCGCTTTTTCTGTGCTATAATGCAGGGTGAAGTCAAATCCTTCCACGGGTTAAAAAGATTGCAAGCCCAGGAGGAATTGGGAAAAAGGTGGAGAAATAACCACTATCACTAGTACCTAATTTTCAGTATCTTACAAGCTCGGCCGGTTAGAAAGGAGGTGCCCGCGGTTACCGCCAGCTGGGGGTACTGAAGGGTGAATACACTCTTGTCTTGGAGTAAACCTGAGGGAACAAGGAAACTCAGGGCAAACAGACGAGAGGGTTTTCATCGAGTGACATATGCAAACCAGACAAATCTCAATTAACCAAGGGGGTTAACATGAACATGAAGTTTAAGAAGTTTGCCCTGGTATTAGCCATCGTGCTTATGGCTAGTACATTTACACCGGCATTTGCCAGCCCGTTCGCGGATGTTCCCGCTGATCACTGGGCATACGATGCAATCGTGCAATTGGCCGCTGCCGGCTTGATCGAAGGCTATCCGGATGGCACCTATGGCGGCTCCAGGATGATGACCCGTTATGAGGCCGCTATGGTGTTCGCCCGTGCTCTGCAGCGCCTGGAAGGCCAAATCGCTGCTATGGATCTCCTGCCCGAGCTTGACAAAGTCAAAGCTGAGCTGATGGCTGAGATCGAAGCCGCTAAGGCCGCCGCTGCAGCTGCTGCCGAGAAGCAGCCTGTGGAGACTACCATTGTGGAGAGAGTAATTGTTCAGGAAGAGCTGGATGAGGAGGCGGCCGCTCTCGTACGCGCCAACCAAGTTGCTGTTGAAGCTCTTGAAGGCGACATGGCTTATCTCGAAGCCAGGATGCTCGGCCTGATCGATGGCATCCGCTACGACCTCGAGCAGCTCAAGAATCAGCCTGAGGTAGAAGTACCTTCCATGGATGAGATCGAAGAGCTCATCGCTAAGAGGATCGAAGAGGCCATCGTGGAAGCTGCTGCCGCTGCCAAGGAAACCACTATCATCGAGCGCGTAGTAGCCACCACTCCTGAGCTCTCCAAGGAAGACGTAGAGTTCATCGCTGAGGCTCTGATCCGGACTCAAGTACAGAGGCTGGAACTGCTCATCAACGAGAACAGAGCCATGATCGCTGCCCTGTCTGACTGGGTAGATGAGATTGACGGCGATGTAGCTACCCTGAAGGAAGACGTCGCTGGCCTGAAGACCACCGTTGCTGAACTGGAGAAGGTACAGTTCTCCGGCAGCCTGAGCTTGACGGGTGAGAAGGAAATCGACCCAGACAAACCTGAGTTTGTGTTTACCCAGACTGGAAAGTTGAACCTGAACGTCAAGGCCTCCGAAGCCACCAATGTCAAGGCGTTCGTAGATTGGAAGCTGGCTCCTCAGACCGAGGACGCTTTTGCAGAGCTGAACAAGTATGGTGTGGAAGTAACCTCCACCACTCCGCTCAAGCGCCTGCTGGTTGGTTATGTAGACAAAGGCAATCTGTCGCCTTTCGGCTATGTACTCGCTTCCAACCACTACAAATTTGGCGGCGTGGCCAAAGTTGAAATCATTGACGACCTCACACTAGAACTCTTTGCCGGTGCTGACGACAAGACAGCGGCGGATGGTGCTGTGGCTCTGTCCTACAAGTTCATCCCCGAGCTTGGCCTGAAGCTCAAAGGAGCCGCCCATAAGCCTTACAGCGGCATGTTTGAGAAGTATGCTGCCGGCATCGGCCTGTTCGGCACCGTGGCTGGTATCGAGTACACTGGTGACTTCGCGATGGACTTCAGCCAGCAAGATAAGAACTACATCGGCGTAGGAACTGTGAAGGCCACTTTCGGTGACCTGAGCCTGGATGCTAAGGTTGCATACCAAGAGAAGAATTACACTGTGATGAGTGAACTTCTCGACAAAGGAAACTACAGACTCGGAGTCGAGGGCGGTCTCGGCACCAAGTTTGGTCCTCTCAGCCTGAATGCTCGGGCCTACTATGAAGGCTTGACCCATGCTGTTAACGATGATGATCCGAGCGCCGTTGCTGAAGGCCCGACTGGCTTCTTCGCCTTCAAGGCTGATGCATCCGCCAAGTTCGACCTGTTCGTACCCGTCACCTTGTCCGGTGAAGTCATGGGTGCCCAGGAGAACAAAGTCAACCCCGAAACGAAGCTCCGTGCCCTGGCTAAGCTGGCCGTTGCCCAGGAGAATGAATTGGGTCTGCGTTATGGCGTCAGCGCAGCATACGAGCACAACGCTTGGGCCGAGAGCAAACCCAACTGGAAGAACGCGGCTCACTACGGCGACAAAGACAACGCTACCTTTACCGCTAACGTTGGCTACGGTATCGATCTGAGCAGCGCCAAGTTCGACGTAGACTACAAAGCAGCTTTCGTACTGCCGATCATCAAGGATGGCCAGACTGATCGTGATTACACTCTGACCCACAACATTGATCTGGCCTATGCCTTCACCAAGGATGTCAAACTTACCTTGGGCGGCACTGTAAAGCAGACCATTCCGAAGGATGCCAACACTGGTACCCTTACCAACGAGTTTGGCTACAAGGCTGGCCTGAGCGTAAGCTTCTAATCCAAATCGCAAGTAGCACAGCTGCTGAAAGGTCCCTCCCTCTGGAGGGACCTTTTTTTACCCTCATAAGGTAAGGCTCGCAGGCGAAGGCTGTTCATGCAGGGTGGTGGTAAATGTGGCAGTATTGGGAATTGATCCGGGCAGAGACAAATGCGGCCTGGCGGTGGTGCAGGGCAGGGAAACCGTGATTAAGCGGGTAGTGCCCCGTGCAGACTATTTGCAGGTTGCTGCCGATTGGGTGCACAAATTTGGGGTGCAGCAAATAGTAATAGGTGATGGCACAGGCTCTAAGCAGACAGTGGCAGAAGTGCGAAAGGCTCTTCCCGGTGTGCCCGTGGCCACTGTTGATGAGCGGTTTACCTCCGAGCAGGCCAGGAAGCTCTACTGGGTGGAACACCCGCCCCGGGGCTGGCGCAGGCTTTTGCCTGTGAGCATGCAGGTGCCGCCGGAGCCCTATGATCATTATGTCGCGGTCATCTTGGCCCAGCGGTTCTCCGGCGGGGAGGGATGAACTGGCAACTGCTGGAAAGTCTTAACAACAGGAAGGTTTTCATTGGCGTTTGGAGAAATACGAGTTGATCTTGATACTTGGGGAGAAGGGGGGAGAGTTGTGCGCTGCAGATGGGCAGTTGTAGGTTCTATGCTTATCTTGATCTTTGGTTTCAGCGCGGGCGCTTGGGCCGGCTCTCCCTTTGGCAGCGGCAGCTCTGAGGAGAGCTGGACCAGCGCGGCCATCCGGGCTCTGGGGGAAAGGAGAGAGATCCCTGGTTTCAGCGTCCCCGCTGAGCCCAACCGCAGCCAGGAAGCCCTGCTGGTAGCCAGGCTGCTGCAGCATATCAGCGGTGAGGACCGGTTGGATTCGCGCCGATTCGGCGTCAGCCGCAGTGTGTACTTGGATGACATGATCTTTACCTACAATCAGAGGGTAGCGCCGGAAAAGCAGTTCACCGTGGGCGAGGTAGAGACCCTCTACCGGCTGGTCTTGGAGTTCCAGGACGAGCTGGAGGTCTTGGGCTTTGATGTCCAGGACTTCAACCTGCTCTACGCCCAGGATTGGGCGGAGAAGCGGGGAGTGTCCCTGCCCAGCCGGCCGCTGCTCTACTCTGAACAGGCGCTGGCTGCGGCGCGCAAAGCGGAGGCAGCCAGTTTTTCCCTTTCTCGAGAAGCTGAAGAGGTCCTAGAAAGTGTGACCGCTGCCCAGGAGACCCGCAGCCTCTGGACGGGGCAGTTTTCCTCTTCCAGCCTGCTGCCGCCCGCGTTCAGTGTGGTGGCCCAGGAATCTCCCGCCCAGGAGCTGAGGCCGATCCAGATCGGGAACCTCGAGCTGAGCGGAGCGCTGCGGGCAGCTCCGATTGAGGATGAAGGCGGAGAAGGAGCGGCGGCAGGCTACGGCCTTTCCGTCAAGGTGGGCGATGTCTCCCTGCAGACGGCAGTGGATCTCGCCGTTGACCCGCAGTTGGTGCCCAAAACGGCCAGCACTTCCCTGGATGTGAGCTGGGATTGGGCCAACATGTTCACCTTGAGCGCGGGGTATAAGCTCCGGGAAAGGCTTCAGGGAGCTGCCGCCGATGAGAGTGACCAAGAGGCGCCTCTCGTCACTTCGCTGGGAGTTACCGTGCCGGTGAACAGGGGACAGGTGCGGCTGGGCATTAACCGGGAGTGGAATCTTGCCGAGCTGGGAGGACTTGGTCCCGCCAATGGTGAATCTATCACTACTAGGAATGTGGCCGAGTTGGGACTCAGCTATGAGCTGTTTAACGATAGTTCTCTGCACTTCAACTATCGGCTCATTGATTTCAGCACTATGGAGCGGGATTTAGGAGCCGAAGCTGAAGCGGCGTTTTCCATCAAGTTTTAAAGGAAGTCTTGAAAGACTACGGAGGGGTACATTTTGAGGAAAAGCATCGCTTTTACGTTATGCCTGCTGCTGGTCTCAGCACTGATACCCTCTACACTGTCCGCCAATGTGACTCCGCTGGCGTACTTGGAGATGGTGGAAGAACTGCTGTATGGACAGGCCCAAGAAGGAGCGCTCCTTGAGCGCATTGAAAAGGTGGAGATAGACATTTACGGCGAGCCCCAGGAAGGCGCAGTGGTTATGCGCATTGATCGGGTGCTCACTTTCCTCCAGGATCAGGACGGTGACGGCGGCCTGTGGCTGCTGCTGAACCTGGCTGAGTGGGGTTTTTCCGCTACGCTATCTGGAGAAAAGCCCATGGTGGAAAGGCTGCGCGGTTTGGAACTGGTGCTCTACGGTGTTGAACAGAGCGGGAACATTTCCCAGCGCGCGGAAAAGCTTATGATGGATGTGTGGGGCACAACCAAACTGGATGTGAAGCGGGTCAACCTGCCCGCCCAGACCCTAGTGAAGATTGCCCTCACCAAAACCATCGATTCTGCCACTGCCCAGGTGGGCGATAAGGTGGTTTACCGCATAACAGAAGATGTGATGGTGGACGGACGGGTGGTCATCCCGGCGGGAACCACAAGCGTAGCTACGGTGACGGAGGTCACAACTGCCGGCCGCTTGGGCAAGGACGGTCGGGTCTTGATCGATTTCGGGACGGTACTGGCCTTGGATGGTACTGCGGTGCGGCTCAAGGTGGATGAGCGGGCAACGGAGAAGAACCGCTCCCTGGAGCTCGCCGCCGGAGCCAGCATGGCGGGGATTATCCTCCTCGGACCTGTAGGGCTCGTTGGTGGATATTTCGTCAAAGGCAAAGATGTGCAGATCGAGGCCAACACCCAGTTCTATGTGGAGACTGAGCGGGCTGTGCCTGTGCTCGGCTTCTATTTCAGACCTGCCCTTACTCCCTAACGTTGTGGCAATTGTCGTGCTTCGTGAGAACCGCGGTCTGAAAGGTTCCTCGGTTCTCGTTTTATGATACAATCCTGATCACGTGCGGATCTGAGGTGGCGCTAAGATGAAGAAGTTGGAGACGAGAATTCTGGTAGCTGTAGTCATGGTTTTGACGGCG
>ERZ773359.5703-NODE-5703-length-11703-cov-5.260560_pt1 | contig 11703 bp, 8 predicted proteins | sample MGYA00374955_ERZ773359 | MGnify/ENA primary metagenome ERZ773359 (study PRJEB29098, sample SAMN04486028) | biogas fermenter metagenome | study: EMG produced TPA metagenomics assembly of the Biogas fermentation microbial communities from Germany - Plant 4 DNA1...
TCCATATTACCATCCTTTCCCTCCTTGACCAGAACCTTTGTTCTGTATTATAATCGAGGCGAACACATGTTCTAGAGGAGGAGTGTCATGATCGTCTACTGTGGCTTGCGCCACTTTTATATTCGCCACTTTCAGTCTCACCAGGCGGAAGCACAGGACACTTACTATATTCTAACACACAAGAAGAAGGTCTGGGACTTCTCCCCTGAACTTAAAGCCTACGGATTCACGCCCCAAACCGGCAGCAGGGCAGTTCTGCGCCTGGATAAACCGGTGGTAACCCTCAGCATCAACCTGGATGACTTCCTGCCCTGGGTTCAAGAGTGGCATGATTTTTCCCGCCAGTACACCCACGAGCTAGAAGTGGAGTATCCCCACGCCTGGTACCTGCGCTTTGCACAGCCGGTCATTTTCCAGCAGTTCATCTTGGATTTTGCCGAGAAGCTGCGCCAGGACAGCTGGGAAGGCATTTGGGGCGCGGGAGGGAGCAAGCTGGTGGCAAAACTGGCCGCGCACAACCTCACCGGCCCGGAGCGGGTAGTTCCAGAAAAGCAGACTAAGGGCTTCTTAAAGCAGCTCCCCCTCCACCGCCTGCCCCTGGAAGAACTGGAGGCCCTGGAGAAGCTGGGGGTGAAAACCGTGGGCCAGCTGGGGGAAATACCCCTGGTGGAGTTGGCCGGCCAGTTTGGCCCCAAGGCCGCGGCCCTGCAGAAGCTGGGCCGGGGCGAAGATCTGGTCCCTTTTCAGGCTGAGCAGATCCAGGAGTGCCGCTGGGCTTTGGACTGCACTGTTCTGGAAGGATTCCTGCGCCCCCTGCACACCCACGAGCTCAAGCCCTACCTTAAGCAGGGCATGGCTGAGCTCGCCGACACCCTGCACAGCCAGTACAAGGCCGCCAACCGGCTGCAGCTGCAGGCCTGCCCCGCCCAAGGGCCGCCCCTGAACAAGGAGCGCCGTTTCAAGGAAGCAGCTGCCGATGCCGCGGTTTTTCTGCGGGCTGTGGAAAGCCTGCTTCCAGCTGAACCCCTGGCGCAGATCGAGGTTGTGCTCAGCGGGCTAGAGCCCTCCTCTGCTGCCCAGCTGAGCATGTTCTGGGAACCGCAGGCGCCCAAGCCGCTGGAAAAGGAACCGGCTCCTTTTACCCAAACGGGGATTGAGCTTCCCCGCCGGGAACAGCTGTTGCTTTTGTGGAAGGAGTGTTTCACATGAGCAAACTGGTCAACCAGCCCATCCAGCTGCAGTTTGCCGGCAGCTTCCCTGCGGCCTTTGATTTTGGCCGCAGGTTCGAGATTAAGTATATCCTCAACCACTGGCGCGAAGGGGGCCAGTGGTGGCTGGATGAGCCGGAGCTTTTTGTGTACGAAGTGCTCACCAACAAATGCCGCTGCGAGCTGCATTTCCTGCCCGGGCTGGAAAAGTGGATCTTATACCGCATAACCGATTAGCGGAGGGGTCAGCATGTTCGTCCACCTGCATGTCCATTCTCCCTATTCTTTCCTCGATGGTGCCTCCTCTCTGGAGGCACTTCTCAACCAGGCGGCAGAGTGGGAAATGCCTGCTGTGGCCATCACCGATCACAGCAATGTGAGTGCGGCGGTGGAGTTCCACAAACTGGCCCAGGTCCGGGGCATCAAGCCCATCCAAGGGGCAGAAATCACCACAGAAGACGGCACCCACCTCACCCTGCTGGCGGAAAACAACCTGGGTTACCAGTCCCTCTGCCGCATAATTACCGCCGGCTTCGCCCGGGGCTCCCGGCACCAGTGCCTGGTTCCTTGGGAAGCCCTGCAGAATCATGCCAAGGGTTTGATTGTGCTCAGCGGCTGCCACCGCTCCGGCACCGCCCAGGCCATTCTGCGCAGGGACCACGACCGGGCTAAAGCAGAAGTGCTGCGCTTAGTGGAGATCTTCGGAGCCGGCCAGGTCTATCTGGAAATGGTGCAGAATTACCTCCCCTTCAGCAAGCGCCTTTTGGAGGGGATTTTCCAGCTCCATCAAGAGCTGCGCATCCCCCTTGCGGCCACCAACAACGTGCACTACCTGCGCAAAGAGGATTTCCCCATCCACGATCTTCTGGTCTGCGTGCGCACCCAAACTAGAGTGCAGGAACTGCATCCTGAGCGCCCCTTCAACGGGGAAAACTACTTCGCTTCCCCGGAAGAGATGAAGCGGCGCTTTGCCGCCTTTCCCGAAGCGGTGGCCAATACTTTAGAGATCGCCCAGCGCTGCCAGCCTGCCCTGCAGCTGGATCAAAACCTCTTCCCCCGCTATTTCCCGGAGGAAGGCCCGGAGAAGGCCAATCAGTTTCTGCGGGAACTCACCTGGCAGGGGGCCCGCAGGCGCTACTCCTCCCTTTCAGCCCCGCTGAAAGAGCGCATTGAACACGAGCTCAGCATTATTGAACAGCTGGATGCAGCCGATTACTTCCTGGCCGTGTGGGATTTGGTGCAGTATGCCCGCAAGCACAACATCCGCTACGCGGGCCGGGGCTCCGCTGCCGATTCGGTGGTGGTGTACTGCCTGGGCATCACCAATGTGGATGCCTTCAGCAGGGGATTGCTTTTCGAGCGCTTTTTAAGCCTGGAGCGGGCGCAGAAACCCGACATTGATGTGGATTTTGATGCCCGCTACCGGGATCAGGTTGCTGATTATGTTTACAAACGCTACGGCCCGGAAAAGGTGGCCTCTGTGTGCACCTTTCACACCTACCACGCCCGCTCCGCCCTGCGGGATTTGGGCCGGGCTCTAGGTTACGGGCAGGCAGAACTGAAACGGCTGACCAACAACATCATCAGCGTGCCTGCGGACGGCATCCGCAGCCTTCTGCACAGACTGCCCGAACTGAAGCATCACCCCCTGCATGAGAAAAAGTATGCCAAGCTTTTAGATTACTGCGCGGCCATCAATGCTTTCCCCCGTCAGATAGGCACCCACCTGGGAGGGTTGGTGGTGAGCGGAGAGCCCTTAACCCAGGTTACCCCCCTGCAGCCTTCAGCCAAGGGTGTGCTTATCACCCAATTCGACAAAGACACCATCGGTGATCTGGGCCTGATCAAAATTGACCTGCTCTCCCTGCGCACCTTGTCCGCTGTGTCCGACGCGGTGCAGACCCTGGGGCCCAGGCTCCAGTATGAAGAGATTCCCCTGGATGACCAGGCCACCTTCTCCCGGCTGCAGAGGGGCGATACAGTGGGTATTTTCCAGCTGGAAAGCCCGGCCCAAAGGAGCCTCCAGTCGCGGCTGCAGGCCGATCGCTTTGAAGATATTGTGGCCAGTGTGGCGCTCATCCGGCCTGGGCCCATTAAAGGCAACATGGTGGACCCTTACATTGCCCGCCGGCACGGCCGGGAAGAGATCACCTACCTCCATCCCAAACTGGAAAAGATTCTGGCTCCCACCTACGGCGTGGTTTTGTACCAGGAGCAGGTAATCGAAATTGCCACGGAAATCGCGGGCTTCACCCCCGGAGAAGCGGATCACCTGCGCAAGGCCATGACCAAATTCCGCTCCCAAGCGGAGCTGGAGGATATTGGCCGAGAGTTCATCACCAGGGCCTTAAGCCAAGGCATTGAACGGGAAACGGCCGAGCTGATCTTTTCTTATATTGTAGGCTACGCGGGTTACGGCTTCTGCGAAGCCCATGCCGCGGCTTTTGCCGATACGGCTTACCGCACTGCCTATCTTCTCGAGCACTTCCCTGCCCAGTTTTATGCGGCCCTGCTCAACGCGCAGCCCATGGGCTTCTACCCGCCCAACACCCTCTGCGTGCAGGCGCGCAGCCGGGGGATTGAGATCCTGCCCCTGGACATCAACGAGAGCGCGCCGGAATTCACCGCCCAGGAAAACTCCATCCGCATCGGCCTCAAACAGGTTAAGGGCATGAAAGCCTCTTTTCTAGAATCCATTTTAGAGGAGCGGGCGCGCGGGAAGTTCAGCTCAGTGCAGGATTTCGTCAGCCGCACCACGGTGAGCAGAGATGTAGCGGAGAACCTGGTTTTAGGCGGAGCCTTTGACCGGTTTTCCCCTAACCGCCGGGCACTGATCTGGGAGCTCCCCCTGTACTACCAGAACAAAAGCAGCAGCCTCTTTAGGGAAGCCGCCCCAGCCCACAGCCGCATTGCCGACTTCAGCCCCTTCGAGCGCTGGCTCAAAGAGTACTCAGTCCTGCACCTCACGGCCCAAGGGCATGTGCTGGAGTTCTACCGGCCCAAGCTGCCCAGAACCGTTTTGACCAGCCGGGAAGCTGCAGCCCTGAAGGAAGGCACCGTGCAGATGGCAGGGCTTGTGATCCGCCCCCACCGGCCGCCCACCCGCAGCGGCCGGACTGTGGTCTTTTTGACCTTAGAAGACGAATACGGGCTGATCGATGTTACCATCTTTGAAGATGTGTACAAGAAGTATGCTAAAGTGATTTACAGCGAACCTCTCCTGCTGGTGACTGGAGAGATCTCCCGCCGTGACCCAACGGAACGGGCCAGCATTACCGCCGCTCACATCCAGGCCCTGCGCTGAAGCCAGCCCATTTGGGGCTGGTTTTCTGCCGAGCATCTTGACCAGAGTGGTCGATTATGCTAGACTAAAATCGACCACAGTGGTCTAGAAAGGAGGCAGGTGCCTTGAATGAGGCGTTTCACAAGCTAGACCCGGAAAAGCAGCGGCGCATATGGGATGCGGTCCTGCGAGAATTTGCCCAACACGGCTACGCCAACGCTTCCACCAACCGCATAGTGCAGGAGGCGGGTATCGGCAAAGGCATGCTCTTTTATTATTTCAACAGCAAGGAAGAGCTCTTCCGCCGCGCCTTGGAGTACAGCTTAGACTATCTCCAGCGGGAGTATGTGAGCAAGCTGGATTACACGGAGCCGGACTTCATCACCAGGTTCGTGCAGATCACCGAGTTGAAGATGCGCGCTCATCTGCAGAACCCGCTGCCCTTTGCGCTGCTGGCCAATGTGCAGATCAACCAGGATGCACGCCAGCTGTTTCCCGATCTGCAGCAGCGCATGGCTGAACTGGCCAGCAGTGAACTGAGCAAACTCTGGGCCAACGTGGATACCAGCCTCTTTCGTGAAGACATACCGCCCAGACAGGTTATGAATCTGATCCGCTGGTCCATGGAAGGGTACCAGAACGAGGTTATGAATCAGCTCAAAGACAAAGACCTGACTGGACTGGACTGGCAGGCCTATGTAGAAGAGTTTTACGCCTTCTTAGGCGTCTTAAGAAAGGTTTTCTATAAGGAGGGTGACCATGGCAGTACTAAGAGTCAATAATGTGACCAAACGGTTCGGGCATGTGACTGCCCTCGCAGGGATCAACCTCGAGGTCAACCAGGGGGAAGTGTACGGATTTATCGGGCCCAACGGCGCTGGAAAAACCACCACCATCCGCATCCTGCTCGGGATTCTGCAGGCCACCAGCGGTTCTGCCCAGATCTTCGGCCTGGATGCCTGGAGGGATGCGGTGGAAATCCACAAACGCATTGCTTACGTGCCGGGAGATGTGAGCCTCTGGCCCAACCTAACGGGCGGTGAGGTCATTGACTTCTTCGTCAAGCTGCGCGGAGCTAACCATAAGAGCCGCCGGGACGAACTAATCGAACGCTTTGATCTGGATCCCACCAAGAAATGCGGCACCTATTCCAAGGGTAATCGGCAGAAAGTGGCCCTAGTGGCCGCCTTCGCTGCCGATGCCGATCTCTATATCCTCGACGAACCCACTTCCGGCCTGGATCCTTTGATGGAGCTGGTCTTCCAGGAATGCGTGCAGGAGGTGAAAGCCCAGGGCAAGAGCGTCTTTCTCTCCAGCCATATCCTTTCCGAAGTGGAAAAGCTCTGTGATCGGGTGAGCATCATCCGCCAAGGCCAGATCATTGAATCAGGCTCCCTCAAGGAACTGCGCCACTTGACCAGGACCCGGGTACGTGTGGAAACCGCGCAGCCCCTGCCCAGCCTAAAGGAACTGCCAGGCATCCACGACCTGGAAGAGTTCCCCAGCGGCGCTGCCTTCCAAGTGGATGGCGATAAACTGGGTGATGTGATCGGCTACCTCAGCCAGTTCCAGATCCTTGCTCTAGAGAGTGCGCCTCCCACCCTGGAAGAGCTGTTCATGCACCACTACAAGGGGGCTGAGTAACATGCGTCAGCTCTTGGTCAACACTTTTCCTTTAGCCCGTCTGATCCTGCGGCGCGACCGGGTGCAGATTCCCCTCTGGCTCCTCTCCCTGCTCCTCTTCACTGTGGCGGTGGCAGCTGCGTTTCCAGAACTGTATCCGGCCGGCCCTGAACGGCAGATCATTGCCCAGACCTTTACCAATCCCGCCCTCATCTCGATGTTGGGGCCTGCTTACGGGATTCACAACTACCATCTGGGTGCCATCATGGCCCATCAGATGCTTTTGTTTACCATGGTGGTTGTGGCTATCATGAACATTCTGCTGGCCATTAAACACACCAGGCGCGATGAAGAGCGGGGCCGTATCGAGGTGATCCGCTCCCTGCCGGTGGGCCGGCTGGCCAACGCCGCCGCGACCATGCTGGTGCTCGCCTGCACCAACGCTGTCTTGGGCCTTTTGGTCAGCATCGGACTGGGGCTTTTGGGTTTGGAAGGCATGGACTGGACCGGCTCCTTCTTCTTCGGTGGAGCCCTCGCTGTCACAGGGTTGTTCTTTGCTGCCTCCACCCTGTTCTTTGCCCAGCTCACGGAAACTTCACGGACAGCCATGGCCTACTCCTTTGGTTTTCTCGGCCTGTCCTTTCTTTTGAGGGCTGTGGGGGACATCAGCAGTGAAACGCTGTCACTGCTCTCGCCCTTGGGCTTAGTGCTGCGGGCTCAGGTCTACGTAGAGAACCACTTCTGGCCTCTGGGAACGGCACTGCTCGCGGCGAGCCTCCTCACTCTCCTGGCCTTCCGCCTGAACACCCGGCGCGACTTGGAAGCAGGGCTTTTCCCAGCCAAGCAGGGCCCCAGCCGCGCTTCCCGCTTCCTGGGCGGCCCGCTGGGCTTGGTGCTGCGGCTGGAACGGACCACCATCATCGGTTGGGCTGTGGGCATGTTGGTCTTGGGCGCTTCCTATGGCTCTGTGTTTGCCGACGTGGAAGACTTTGTGCAAAGCAGCGAACTCTACCAGCAAGTGCTGCCAGACATCGCCGGTGCCTCCATCCTGGGCCAGTTTGTGGCCATGCTGCTCTCCCTCCTGCCCATGCTGGCTGCTGTGCCAGCCCTGTTGGTGATCCTCAAGCTGCGCGCCGAGGAGAAGGCCGGCCGCACCGAACACCTTCTGGCCCGGGCTGTCACCCGCGTGCAGGTTATGGGCAGTTTTTTGGGCACGGCCCTGGCTACTGCAGTGGTCATGCAGCTGGTTGGCGTCTTGGGGTTGTGGGCCGCGGCTTCGGCCGTAGTGGCCGATCCCTTTCCTTTAGGGCATACCCTGCTGAGCTCGCTGGCCTATGTGCCGGCGGTCTGGATTCTGGTGGGCCTGGCGGCCCTTTGCGTGGGCACCGCCCCTAAGGCTGCGGCTCTGGTCTGGTTCTATCTTGGCTACACCTTCTTCGCCGACTACTTCGGCAGCCTGCTCCAGCTCCCAGCATGGATGGCCAGACTTACCCCCTGGGGACACATGCCCAACGTACCGCTGGAAGCGGTGAGTCCCTGGACTGTGCTGGCGACCCTAGTACTCGCCGTGGTACTCATGACCTTGGGGCTTGTGGGGTACAGCAAACGGGATATCTATGGATAGCACAAAAAGGGCCGGGATTTCCCGGCCCATGATCTAGAAGTAAAGCGGTGAGCTGACCTGCACAATCTGCTCCTCTTCACCTGTTGCGGCATTGAGGTAGATCAGGTAGTACTCATCCTGGTAGCGCACCCCCACCCTTTTGGTCAGCACCTCCCGGTTGTCAGCCGTGGGGATGAGGGCCAGCTTTTCATCGAGGACCTCCAGCCCGGAGCGGAGTTTATCCTGCACTTCCCAAGTCTGCTCAGGAAGCTCTTCGAGCTGCTCCAACCGGCTCTGGGCGGTGTAATAAGGGGTGCCCCAAAAACCTAAGATGCTCCCATCGGCCGCGCTCACCTGCACTTTCACCGACTCGGCATAGCGCAGAATACCCCCACGGTTGGGCACAAAGGTCAGGGTGGCTCTGTTGCGCAGCATCTGCACATCGGTGAGGTGCAGGGGAGGAAAACCGCGCTGCTCCAAGAACTCACGCCCTTTGTCCACCATCTCCTGAGCTGACAAGCTGCTGGCCGGCACTTCCTCGGCGGCCATCATCCACAGCACCCGGCCGCCCTTTTGAGACACCTCCACGATAATGCGCCCCCGTTCATCTTTGGCCTCCACGGTGTAGGCGGGGATCTCCCCCTTGGACTCGTTGGTCACCTGGAAGTGCAGCCCGGCCCGTCCGCAGAACTCCTGGGCAGCCTTTACGGCCTGTTCAGGCCCTATGCTCTCGCCGGCAATCTCCCCTCTTCTCGCAGGAGCGCGGGACAGGGGCGAACGCAGCTCCCCAAGCCCATCGTTGATCGCGGTAAAGGCCTGCAGGACCTCGGGGGCAGCGACTGCAGCCGCTAGGTAGCGCTGCCAGGAAACCAAGGGATACTCCTGCTGTTTAGCCAGAACCAGGTTCCCCAGCTCCCCACTGACATACTGCACTTGGCTGTACAGCTCTTCCAAGGCCTGGGGGTCCCATTCCGCCTGCACGTAGAGGTAGGTCTGCTCGTGTACTTCATCCAGCAGCCGGCATAATCCCTCCAGGTTCACCTCGCCCAGGGGCAGCTCGCCCAGGTTGTCCTGGGCAGCATAGACCAGGCGCCGCAGATTGGCGCCAATTAAGCTCCGCTGTCTGCCGCTCACCGCCAAGCGGGCCCGGCCCAGTTCTGCAGCCAGCTCCTGGAAATGAGTGGCCAGCTCGCTTAAGGCCCGGCGGTAGGCCGCCTCCACCTGAGTCTGGTAAGTGCGCTGCAGGTAGTACTGGCCGGCGGCAAACCCCACACCCAAGAGCAGCACAGCGAAGATTATCCCTGTGAGCCTGCGCCGGAAAGGTGCAGACATGGCTGTTTCCCCCTAGCTGGCAAATACATGTTTGCCGATGGTTTTCAACACTGTTCGCCCGCGGATCCAGGCGCTGCGCGTTTTGGCAGGGTTGTAGAAGTACAGGGCCCCTCCCGTGGGATCCCACCCATTGAGGGCGGCGTGGGCAGCTTCCACAGCACTGGGCGTGGCCGGTTTGTTCACTGTACCATTGGCCACTACCGAAAAGGCCAGGGGCTCGTAGACCACAGCCGGGATGGTGTTGGGAAACTCGGGATGCCTCACCCGGTTGAGGATCACCGCTGCCACGGCCACCTGGCCGTCATAGGGCTCTCCCTCAGCTTCTGCCCTCACTACCCTGGCCAGAAGGTCCAGGTCCGTCTCGGAAATAGTCTGCCGCCAGCTCTCCAGCTTGGCTGGCTTTTCCTCTGGGAGCGGGGATGGCGGCGCCTGCCAGCGGTTCCACAGCACGAACGCGACTGCAAGCACAGCCGCGGCCACTCCGCAGCCCAGCAGCAGCTTAGCATATTTCCCCACAGCGGCTCTTCCTTTCTCTAGCCTGACAGGAGCAGGATAACATCGCCCAATCCAGAACTCTTAGTCGAATGCACTTTGGCCCTTTAACTTAAGGAGGATGTCTTGATGCAGTTAGCAAAACTGGCTGTACGCCGCCCGGTTGCCGTAACCGTCTTTGTTATTATTACCCTCATCTTCGGAGTTATTTCCCTGCAGAAGATCGGCATCGACCTCCTGCCGGATATCAACTTCCCAGTGGCGGTAGTGGTCACCATGTATCCAGGGGGAGCCTCCAAAACCGTGGAGCAGAACGTGACCATCCCCGTTGAAGGAGCCCTGGCGGGCATCAGCGGCATGCGCCGCATTGACTCCTTCAGTATGGAAAACGTGTCTGTTGTGGTGCTGCAGTTTGAGTGGGGCACAGATATGCTCACCTCCCTCGATGCGGTGCGCAACAGCCTGGCCCAAGCAGCCTTAACCCTGCCCGATGGCGCGCAGACACCCCTCGTGGTGCAGGTGGACCCCAATGACTTTCCCCTCATGCTGGTGGGCGTCAGTTCGGAAGGCCTTTCCCCCGTGGAGCTTTCTGCACAGCTCAGCCGGTTAAAACCCCAGATTGAGCAGGTGCCCGGCGTAGCACAGGTGAGCCTGCTGGGCACCACCACCGAAGAAGTCCAGGTACTCTTCGATCCTGACCACCTCCATGAGCTGGGCCTCACCCCGGTCATCCTGCAGCAGCTGATCCAGTATCAGAACATCGTTGTGCCCGGAGGGGCGGTTACCGCCGATGGAGTGCGCTACACTACCCGGGCGGGCAGCCAGATCAGCAGCGTGGAAGAATTGGAGAATATGATCGTAGGCATGAAGCAGGGCAGCGGCATCCTGGGCCTGGGAGGCCTGCTGCCTTCCCTCACGTACCTCAGCGATGTGGCTGAGGTGACCACCCGGGTAGCACCCCGGGATGGCATCACCCGCTACAACGGGCAGGATACGGTGCTCATCCAGATCATGCGCCAGAGCGGCGCCAACACCGTGCGCGTAGCGCAAAACGTGAAGGAGACCCTGGCGAGACTGCAGGCGGAGTTTCCGCAACTGGAGTTTACCACCATCACTGATCAGTCCATTTTCATCAACCAAAGCATCAGCTCCCTGGCTTTCAGCGGCATGATCGGCGCGGTGCTGGCCGTGGCGGTGCTCCTCTTTTTCCTGCGGAACGCATCCAGCATTGTGATCATTGCCCTGTCTATTCCTGTGTCCATTATTGCCAGTTTTGTCCTGATCTACATGTCCAAGCTCTCGCTGAACCTCATGACCCTGGGCGGGCTGGCCTTGGGTGTAGGCATGTTGGTGGACTCATCCATCGTGGTGATCGAGAACATCTTTAGGCACCGTACAGAAGGAAAAGGCCGCCTGGCTGCAGCCCGAGACGGTGCTGGAGAACTGGCCAGTGCACTGCTGGCTTCCACCCTGACCAATGTGGTAGTCTTCCTTCCTGTTATCGTGCTGTCCAGCTTTGCCGGCCAGCTGCTCAGGGAGTTCGGCTTATCCATGTCCTTTGCCTTGGCCGCTTCGTTCCTAGTGGCCCTTTCGGTGGTGCCTGCCCTTGCTTCCCGGCTGCTCAAGTCCAGAAAAGGAGCCCAGCCCAGACAGGATGTAGTGGCAGGGCGAGCCCGGGCTGTTTACAGCCGCTTCCTGGAAAGGATCCTCAATCGGAAGGGATGGGCTTTTGCCCTGGTGATCATCTTGCTGGCCGCGGCTGTGGCGATCTATCCACGGCTGAACCAGGAGCTTCTGCCCAGCTTCGATGAAGGTTTCTTAGGGGTACACGCCATGCTCCCAGTAGGGCTGCCCCTGGAGCAGGTGCGGGAAATGATTGCCGCCATCGAAGCCGATCTGCTGAGCATTCCTGAGGTGGGAGCGGTGGCCGTGCAGGCCGGCGATCAAGGCGAACTAGATGTGGTCAGCCTGGTTCGGGGGATCGATACAGCCAACGCGCAGTTCTTCCTTACTCTCGTGCCCCACGACCAGCGCAGCCGCAAAGCCAAGGACCTGACCGCAGAAATCCAAGAAGTTATGAGCAGGCACGGCGTGCTCAGGGCCAACATCTCCGACAGTTCCCTGTTCGGCACCGCCGCCAGCACCCTGTTTTCTCCCAACCT
>ERZ773359.5705-NODE-5705-length-11698-cov-5.223568_pt1 | contig 11698 bp, 9 predicted proteins | sample MGYA00374955_ERZ773359 | MGnify/ENA primary metagenome ERZ773359 (study PRJEB29098, sample SAMN04486028) | biogas fermenter metagenome | study: EMG produced TPA metagenomics assembly of the Biogas fermentation microbial communities from Germany - Plant 4 DNA1...
TTTCCATATCAAATGAAAATGGGAAGGTACTTGCACGTTTTGCAGATGTAATGCCCATAGCAACCGGAAGAGCCAGAACCCCCCAAGGAACCAGAGGATGAAAAAGAAGAACCGATAACACAATCTTACAAGGCTGGCACCTATTCAGAAAAAGTTTATGGATATTTGTCATACCTTAATGTAGAGACAACTTTTTCTGATACAAAAATAACAGATATAAAAATAACAGAACATGATGAAACTCCCGAATTGCTAGCTATGGTAGAGGAGCAGGTTGTAAGAGACATCATTAATAATCAAAGCTTAGGTGTTGACGTAGTAAGCGGAGCAACCATGTCAAGTATGGCTGTTATTAATGCAGTTTCTAAATCTGTTGAAGCAGCTGGCGGAGATGTGAGTGCCTTGAGAGCTAATAGGGTAACAAAAGAACCTGGGCCAGACGAAGAATATACTACGGATGTTGTAATTGTAGGTATGGGGGCTTCAGGATTTATGGCAGCACATAATGCCGCAGCTCAGGGTGCAAAAGTTATGGCTGTAGAAAAAGGTGCCTCGATTGCAGTATCTAACGGTTTAAGAGTATCTGGACCTTTTGCCATAGATACTCCTGTACTAAGAGCTCAAAATTCCAAACTTACCGTGGACAAAGCATTCTACCACATGATGAGTTATTCGAAATGGTCTGTAAATGCACCATTAGTAAGACGCAGTCTTGAAACTTCATCAGAATCTGTAACTCAATTGTTGGATATGGGTTATGAATTTAGAGAAGCAGATTTCAGATTTGAAACTCCTTTTAAGGGTGATTACGGTGGATTCCATTTAATATTAAACCCATATTCTGAAAGAATTAATATTTGGGAAAAAACTCTCAAAGAAGATGGTGTAGAAGTACTTTACAATACAACTGGCGAAAAGCTTTTAATGGATGGCGATAAAGTAGTTGGTATAGAAGCTAAGCGTAGAGATGGAACTAAAGTAACCATTCATGCAAATGCAGTTATTCTGTCAACAGGCGGCTTCATCGGAAATAAACAGATGATTGCAGAGCATTTTTCAGGTGTAACCTTCAATCCAGCAGGTGGAAGTTTAAGCACAGGCGATGGTATTAGAATGGCACAAGAAGCAGGAGCTGTATTGGATAAGACTTTCGGTCTTTGCGGAAATGAATATGGCGGTACCAATACTAAGGCAAAACGAAGTGCAAAACAAGACAAATTCGACCAAAACACAGCCTTTAAATTTGGTTTCTATGGTGTATTGAACGTTGATGCACAGGGTAATCGCTTCATGGACGAGGGAAAATTGGTAGATTATCCAATGTCCTTTGGCAGTGAACCTATTATGCGCCATAGTCCATTCTACACAGTTGTAGACCAGGCATATGTAGATGCAATGAGAGAAATAGGTTTATATGAATATACTAGAGCCAAAGGTGCTCCAGATGATTGGGTTATAGGAGAATACTTCAAAGGTAAAGTATTAACTAATATAGACGCTGATCTTGAAGAAGGAATCAAAGAAGGATGGGTCTATAAAGCAGATACCATAGAAGAACTAGCAACCTTCTTCGGTACAGAGAATTTAAAAGAAACAGTTGAAAAATACAATGAGCATGTTGCCAACGGATTTGATGCCCAGTTTGGTAAAGATCCTATGTACCTATCACCTATATCTGAAGGTCCCTTCTATATAGTAGAAAATGAATTTTCTGCATGGAGTACAATAGGTGGAGTAAGAGTGGATGAAAACTTAAGGGCCTTAAACAACAAAAATAGACCAATACCTGGTTTATATGTAGCTGGTGCAGATGCAGGAAGCTTGTACAGTACTCCTTACTACGATGTTCCCGGAACATTCTATGGTCTTGCTATAGCATCAGGAACAATAGCTGGACAAGAAGCAGCAAAATTCTCATTAAATAATTAATTAAATAATTAGTAAAAACAAGTTCGGTACTCCATACCGAACTTGTTACCTAGTATTAATAATAATTGAATTACTTGCACCATCCCAGTCAACTTCAAAACCAATATAGTTAGCAATATCCCTTAGCTTGAAATAGTTGTTATTTCCAATAGTGTAGGCTTTTAATTCTGCCCTTTCACCATTTACAAAAATATCTGATTTTGATAAGGAGGCCTTTATATTATAGCTAGTATTTTGAACTGTTAATTCTCCCCCAACAGGTACATACTCTGAGTCTGTAATTAGGTTAATAGCATTTTTATCTGCATTCCATTCAACATTAAATTTTTTATTGCATTTATTTAAAGCCATTGCAATATCACGCAATTTGAAATAATTATTATTATCTATGTTGTAAGCATCAAAAAGAACCTTCTCATTATCGATAATGACTGATGAAGAAGATGGTTTAGCAAGAATCTCAACAAAAGCCAATCCATTGTTTATATTTCTTCCTGCCATAGAAACATTGGCTGAAGGGTAGTAGAGTGCTATAGAGCCCCCTCCATCAAGACACATTGCATTAATTAAACCCATTTGCTTACAAGCTTCGGCTGCTTCTTTTATAGTTGCTGACCCCATATTTCCAAATATTATGGTTCCGTCTTTTCTTGCACCTATAAATGATCTTCCAGCTTTTTGTGTATTTATCTTATCTTCAAAGAAGCCTTCTTCAGCCCCATTAGCCGTTATAACTCCATTTATAATTAAACTTGGTCCGGCGCCTATTGCAGTTACAACATTATCCCATTGACTTGTTTCTGTAAATGTAGTATTGATTATAACTTTGTAGCTAACCTCATCTCCTATCTCATAACGTTCATCAGCCAAGTAAGAGACAGAAGGATTGTAAACTATTGCAAATCCATTGCTTGGTACCATAAAATCAGTGGTAGAGATTTCTGAAACTTTTCCGCCATTAACGATTATTGCACTTGCACCGGAAGTTACATTAACCCTAGTGCCGTATTCAGGAGTAAAAATTGTAATTGCTTCCGGTTCAGTGCTGGGATGATTAATTCTCCAGGGATATGCTCTTAGTTTTCCATTTACATATCCTTCAAATTCAAAGGACAGCCTGTCTATTATCAACTTACCATCATTAGTTATACCAACGACTGAACCTCCGTTGCTTATATGTAATACTTTATTGTCTTTAATTATAGTTCCCCACGGAACTGGAGTGCCGTTATATGCTTCAAAATATGTACCGTTAATGGCTGCAAAAGCTCCTACTTTTCTTGCCATGCTTTCTAAACTTTCTGTAGAAGCCATTTGATTATTTGCATTTAAAACAATTGGCTTAACATCTAAATTACTCATGTTTAATTCAACATAATTAACATTTACTCCATTTATGTTTTTACTACTATAAGAACTTGTTGCAGCATATACGAAACTTGAGCTGCTAATAATTACTGCTAATATGAGACAGCAAATTCTATTAAATACTTTCATACCTTCTCCTCTAAAATGTTTTTATTATATCGTCATGGAGACGACTATTTCTGAAATGTTTGAACCCTATTCCTCTGTCTACTCTTCAAAAATAGGTAGTTTTTCTAAAAAAATAATATCTTCCCGTTCTGATGCTTCTCCTTCTGCAAGTATTGCAACTTTTGCAGCAACCATTCCACCTGCTGCTTTTACCAATCTTTCTAATGCTGCTATAGATTCACCGGTGCTTATAACATCATCTATGACAGCTACCCTTTTGCCTTCTAATTCCTTGCCATCATCCCTGTCCAACACCAATAATTGCTTCTTTTGTGTAGTAATGGATACTACTTCATCAACAATAAGCCCTTCCATATAAGGTTTGATACTTTTACGGGCAACAATATATTTTTTCATATTTAATAATCTTGATATTTCAAATGCCAAAGGAATTCCTTTGGCTTCAGCAGTTACTATGACATCAACAGGTGGCATCTTTTTTATAATTTCTTTGGCACAGGCACATACCAACTCCGTATCTCCCAAGATTACGAAGCTGGCAATACTTAAATTATCATTAATTTTAACTATGGGAAGTTCCCTTTTTAACCCTGCAACTTCTAGTAGATATTTCACCTAATCCTCCAATGACTTAATTTTTATCAACTTTCAATATTGTATTCAACAGTACATTGGCACCTTTCTCAATATCATCCCAATTAGACCATTCATCTGGTGAATGGCTTATACCATTCTTGCTGGGAATAAATATCATACCTGAAGGAGTAATCTTTGAAAGGGGATTTGCATCATGCCCTGCACCGCTATACATATATTTATAACTGTAATTTAACTCTATACAGCTTTCTTCAATCAGTTTTTGAACACCTTCATCTAAGTTTACTTCCCATTCATATCCTAAAGGTTCTACAGTTAAATTTAGGTCCTTGCTGCTTTCCATAATCAATTCCATAGCTTTTTGAACTTTTTCTTTGTTCATATCCCTTAATTCAATGGTAAACTCCACCTTGCCAGGTATAACATTTATTGCACCAGGATAAGCTTTAATGTAACCAACAGTACCAACCAAGGGACTACCTAATTCTTTAACTATCTTATTTATATTACTTATTATTTTGCTTGTTTTAACCAAGGCATCATCCCTTAAGGGCATAGGGGTAGTTCCTGCATGATTAGCCTTACCAGTTACCCAGGCATTATATTGGGCAATTCCCACTATACCTTTTACCACACCGATGGATATTCTTTCAGTACTAAGTATGTTACCCTGCTCTATATGAAGTTCTAAGTAACATTTAAGACTACCCGAATCTCTTTTGGATTTTATTATATCATCTTCTGATATTCCAACAGTGCTTAAATAATCTAATTCATCTTTACCGTATTCAAACTCACCTGTAAAAATTCTGCTGCCAAAGGTACCACCCACTTCCGTACCTTCTTCACCTATAAAAGCACAAACTTCTATGGAGTAATTAGGTTCATAGTTATTTTCTTTAAGGGTTTGAACACATTCCAAAGCCCCTAAGACACCTACACATCCATCAAACATTCCCCCATTTGGAACTGAGTCTATGTGAGAACCTAATAAGATAGATTTATCCTTATTTTTTCCTTCATATTTTCCGAAAACATTCCCTACAGGATCTTCATATACAGTTAAACTGGCTGATTCCAGCAAGTTCTTTAAATAATCTGCCGCTTCTCTGTAAGCATCTGTAAATGCTACCCTGGTTATGCCCTGACCTTCAACATATCCGATTTTACTTAATGATAATAAGTTGTTTTTTAATCTTTCCTTATTAATTCTCATCCCCTTATGCCATCCTTTCTTCTGTAAATTTAATCCTCAATTATTTTCGGTATTCTTCTTTCGCAGGGAACTAAAACCTGACATTTGCCACAACCATATCGAGGTCTGTATTTTTTCGATGTTATATTTAAAAAATCGGAGCATTTTTTATGATCCTTTCCCGATTCTATAGATATGGCGTTAACAGGACATTTTTCCACACATGCCCCGCACATGGTACAATACTCATAAACATCCCTATATCTTTTTTCGTCAGGCTCCAATATTAAATTAGTTACAATGCTTCCCAGTCTCCCTGCTGTTCCTTTTTCTGTTATTATTCCTTTAGATAATCCAAAAGTTCCCAATCCACAAACAAATGCTACATGCCTTTCAGACCAGTTGCTTGAAAAAGGCGGAATTTTATTATCATTGGAAGTTGTTGAAACAAACTTTGAATCCAAAGCAGGAACTACACTTTCATAACCTGCATCCTTTATTTTCTTATTTAAAAATTTGCTAAATTCATTTATAAATCTTTGTCCTTCAATACGTCCGTGTAGCCATTCATTTGAAGGCCAACGTTTTTCTTTTCGGTTGCTTTTTACTATTTCATCTGTAAAAGGGAAGAAGTAAGTTATAACAGTGTTTGCCCCTGGCAACCATTCTCTAGGTGCCAATATATGTTCCCCTATTACCGTAGGGTTTTTCAACAGTTCAAACCCCTTATCATTAGCTGTGCCAAAAGCAAAAATTGGATCATCAAATATTTTCATTCCAATTAGTTCTTTGGTAATTGCTGTATCCTTTGAAACATAGTTAAATTCAGAATTCTCCGTAAATCTTTGTGCAATTTTTACTATTGTTTGCTTATCCATACTGACCCCCCTCTTTTTTACCTTCTTGTTCTACCCTCAATTATCTCTATTATCATTATAACAGTTCTCCTCTAATTATGCCATTACATTTTATCTTTAGGTCGTCAGGCCTTAAATTAAAAAACCTTACGAGTTCTTCGCAAGGTTTTAGTTACGTATTATTCCAATTCAATAATCCTATAAAGTATTACTGCCATTTCAGCTCTTGAAATATAGGATTTAGGATTGAGGTATGAGTTGTTTCCTTGTATTATTCCTGCTTTAACCAAGGTTGCAACAGAGGTAACCGCATAATCTGATATTGAATCTCTGTCCTTAAAATCCTTCAAGTCACTTTCTTTTCCTGCAGTTAATCTTTTACCTTGAATTTTCAGTGCCCTATCCACAAGAACCATGGCATCTTCCCTGGTAATACCCGCCTTAGGCATAAAGAAATCATTATAACCCTTGGCTATACCTAATGATTTTGCCGTAGCTATTGCTTTATAATAGTAGCTATCCTTGGGTACATCCCTGAAGTTCCCCAATATTTTAGCATCTAAACCTAATGCTCTGTGCAACATTAGCATAAAGTCTCCCCTGATCATATTCAGTTCAGGATTGTACCTATTGTTACCTGTACCGCTTACTATACCCTTTTTAAATAAATAATCAATATGGTGGGCACACCACCCATAGTTTTTAGTTACATCCTTAAAATATTCTGAAGATTCGCTTTTGGGAGCTGGCACAACCTCAATTCTAACTTTTCCTGTAAAGGAATTTCCTTTAATGTTGAAGCCGGTATAATTGATTTCCACTTTTCCTGTGTAATTCTTGTAAGGTACGAATACAACATTTAATAAATAAGGACTAGTATCATAATAATATTTTTTACTTTCTGTTACTGCTGAGTCAAATTTATTAGGGGAAGTATATTTGTAATACAGTTTGCCATGTTTGGAGGGAGGTAAATTAAATTTAACATAATCTAATTTCTCTCCAGTTGCATTTTTACTTGCCTTATTAAAATCTTCATCATCAAAACTAATAAAGGTATTTTCCTTAATTGAAAGTTTAATTACATCTGCAACAGGAACTTCCTTGTTTACTGTAATTTTTACTGCCCCTGTATAAGACTTTCCCCTGCTGTTATAACCAGTATATAGTAGGGTAAATGTACCGGAATAATTTGCACTTGGAACAAATGTTATTTCATCTAAATCTGACTCATAATATTTTGTACTGTTGGATACTTTAGTTCCATATCTTGAAGCTGATCTATAATCCGTGTAAAAGGTTCCATATACTGAAGATGGAATGGTGAACTTAATATAATCAAGTCCCCTGCCTGTAGCATCCCAGCATGCATCGATAAAATCATCTGAATCAAATTTAAGGGGGGTATATGACCCGGTTTTGTAAATAATAGTAGCAGCATCAGTATTAAGCCTGCTTACACTTATTTCAACCTCACCTGTATATGAGCCCTTCCTGTCATTATATCCTACATAGGAAATTGTTACACTACCCCTATAGCCTTCATAGGGTACAAAGGTAATATTATCTAAATCCCTTCTATAATACTTCTCATTTTCAGAAACCTTTGACTCATTGGTGGAGCCATAATTATAGTACAGCATTCCCCTTGACTTTGGCGGAAGCGTAAATTTAACATAGTCCAAAGTTCTTCCCGTAGTTGCTTTACATTCAGAGTTAAAATCCCCTGCAACAAAATTTACCGGCATATTTTCATAGGTTGAATATTTTATTATATCAGCATCGACAGAATCTTCTATATAAGTTATTTCAATTTTACCTGTAAACAAATATCCATCCTCATTATATCCTTCATATGAAATGGTGAATGTTCCAAAATATTCTTCATAAGGTACAAAAGAGATTTTAGAAATATTTCTTCTATTGTAACCTTTGCCCTTAACAACTAAAGTATCATCTAAATAAAGTTTACCCCTTTCAGATGAAGGAAGACTTGGAAATACAATATAATCCAATGTTCCACCCACTGTTTTTGAGGAAGCATTGACGAAGTCATTTAAATTGAAATTGATTATTTCACCCTGAAGGGCAGCATATTTAATATTTTCTGCCACAGGATTATCTTTTTTAACATAAACATAGTATTGGGTGCTGTACCTAGGTGCATCCTTTTCTTTAATATAAGAATAAGATACATCCATTATTACCGATGGTCCATCTATCTCTGCCTCATCTCCTGATGGAAAAGATATCTCAATTGACCTGAATTTTGGCTCATATGTGTATTGAATACCTTCTAATTTAAAAGTCTCGGACTTATATCCAAAAGGCAATGTAATAGTTATTTTAGTTCCATCAATTTCAATCCTTTTAGCTTCTGAATGATTCATTGATTTTATTACCAATTCACCGTTATCTTCGGCATACACAAGATTATGGCTTGTAAAAGCCGATGTTATAAACAATAATGTAAGGAATATTGAAATAATCTTCTTAGTCTTTCTTTTCACATAAAATTCCCTTTTATTTTCCATTCTAATCCCCCTAGCATATTAAATTTATAAGGCAATTTTACAACATATATAGAATATATTTTGTCAAAATTGCTTTGCTTCTATTATAATTAGACGATAGATTGAATAAAAAGTTGCAAAAAATATGCCGTATATATATACGGCATTAACTTCCACGAAGGCTAAGTCTTGCTAGTATGTCAGCTATAATATTGTCTTTTTTCAAATGAACAGCCTTATGCAAACATAGCTCGTGACAACACATACATTCGATGCATTTTAAATAATCAATCTTTTTAGTTACTTTGTCTATTGCCTCTACAGGACAACTTTCCACACACATATTACATTCCTTGCACTTCTTTTTGTTAATTAAAGGCTTAGTTTTGAAAAAGTCGATTACCTTTATTACAGATTTGCTGTTTTTATATTTTGTACTCTTAAAATTTTTAGGTAATTTATAGTTCTCTAATTTTGGTATATAATCATAATCTCCGTCTATTTTAATTTTATCTAGGTCCCATTGACCTAAGTTTCTTTTTTTAGCTGCATCCATAACAGGTATATCATCTACAGTCATTCCAAGCATATTAATAGCTACAGTATCTAATGCTAAGGGGTCTGTACTAATAAGTATTTTATTTGCATAATAAACTGTGCCTGCTGTAGGTCCTTCACCCTGCATGGAAGTTATACCATCCATAATATGTAGGGAAAATTTAGTTGCATCGTGGATATCCACTAAGATTTCACCGAAATCCTCTTTTTCAGGTGCCATTCTATGATACATAGCTTTGCGAAGCCCAGGTAAACAACCGAAAACATTTTTCACAGCTCCCGTATATATAGTAGCAGAGTGAGTTTTTAACTTAGGCAAATTAATAACCACATCTGCCTCAATTAATGGCTTTGCCAGGTACATCTTTTCTTTATACTTACCCTTTGGTTCTGCTTCAAAAACTCCCTCCCTGTCAAAGTTTTTTATTATGGCACCTTCTTCATTTGCAACTTTCTCATATCCTGCAACTTTAAAACTTTGAGCTGTAGGTGCAATACCGGCAATAGCACCCCCTGAACTATCACCAATCCATACAGTACAACCCCTGTCCTTTAAGATTTTAGTCAATGCCCTAACAAATTCACTATGGGTAACTGCCGCAGAATCTGAAGATTTAGGTCCTATTAGATTCGCTTTAAGTAAAACAGTATCTCCTTCTTTTACAAATTTGTCCCAACCACCTAACCTATCAACACCATTGTTCACCTTTTCTATTATGTCCTCTACAATATAGTCTTTACACTCTTGAATTATAACTTGACTCATACTTTTCCCTCCAATACCTGTTCCCTCTGAACAGAATAATTTCAATTATACATATAACATAATAAAGTGCTGGAAAAAACAAAAGGGATTTTTTCGATCCAATCATTTATTATTTGTCTTATTTCTTTATCATGATAAAGAACATATCCTTTTTGCATTTCGAGCCGATATATTTCAGCTTCTGAAGATAAGTCTAATAGTTTAGCAACTTCGCTAATTCTATATTTCTTGTATTCCATAAACTACTCTCCTTTAGTACTATATATCGAATTCTTGTAAGTTCTAAATCATCTTTTTCGCATATACTACAAAGTGTTTTAATATCTTTATTTTTTAATATATCATACTATACTATATATTTTATAAAATATAAATAAAAATAATAAGAATTTAGGTGGAGGCACGCAATTTTTATATAAGGAAAAATCCACTGAAGGTTAAAAAAAGTCCCCTAAGAAATAGTTTCTTAAAAGGACTATATTAATTCTTCATTACTAATATTTGAATAACACGTAAGTTATGCTTATTTATACACTGTACAAAATTTTAGAAAGAAACTCTTTAGCCCTTTCGTGAACAGGGTTTGAGAAAAAGCTAAGAGGATTATTTTCTTCAATAATTTGACCTTCATCCATAAATAATACTTTATTAGCAACACTTTTAGCAAAACCCATCTCATGAGTAACAACTACCATTGTCATACCCTCATCAGCCAATTCCTTCATTAAATTCAAAACTTCTCCTATCATTTCCGGGTCAAGGGCAGAAGTAGGCTCATCAAACAACATTATAGCAGGTTTCATAGCAAGGGAGCGCACTATGGCTATCCTTTGCTTTTGACCACCTGAAAGCTTAGCAGGATATTCGTTTCTTTTATCATAAAGCCCTATTCTATCTAGTAGCTTTAATGCATTTTTTTCTGCTTCTTCTTTTGTCAGAATATTTAATTTAACGGGAGCCAAGGTTATATTTTCCATAACCGTCAAATGAGGAAACAGGTTGAAGTGCTGAAAAACCATTCCCATCCTCTGTCTTACCTTATTTATATTACATTCCTTAGAAGTAATATCTTGACCTTCAAAAATTATACTGCCTGAATCAGGAACCTCTAAGAGATTCATACACCTTAGCAAGGTACTCTTGCCTGAACCGGAAGGACCTATGATTACAACTTTATCACCTTTATTTACTTTTAAACTCACATCTTTTATAATGTGGTTATTACCGAATTTTTTATTGAGCTTATTAATTTCTATCACTTTGAGAAAGTCTCCTTTCAAGTTTTTTCTGCACTGCTCCCAAGCCTAAAACCATTACAAGGTAACCTACAGCAACTGCATACAAGGAAAAGAAGGGGTCGAATGTCCTGCTCCTTACTATATTTCCTGCATTAGTCAAATCAATAACGGGAACAAATCCTACAACGGAAGTTTCTTTTAAAAGTGCAATAAACTCATTGCCCAAAGCAGGTAAAATATTCTTTATTGCCTGGGGTAAAATTATTAAAAACATTGTTTTATTTCTGTTTAGCCCTAAGGATAATCCTGCTTCCATTTGACCTTTGTCGATAGATTCTATTCCTGCACGAGCAATTTCGGCCACATATGCTCCTGAATTTATTCCAAAAGTTATAATTGCAATAAATACAGAGTTGTCCATATTAGAAAAAATAGTATAATACATAATCAAAAGCTGTACCACAACAGGAGTACCCCTTATAACCGCAACATACAAGCTGCATATTTTGTCAAATACGAAAAGTTTCTTATTAGTTTTAGCACTATAT
>ERZ773359.5706-NODE-5706-length-11696-cov-6.504424_pt1 | contig 11696 bp, 9 predicted proteins | sample MGYA00374955_ERZ773359 | MGnify/ENA primary metagenome ERZ773359 (study PRJEB29098, sample SAMN04486028) | biogas fermenter metagenome | study: EMG produced TPA metagenomics assembly of the Biogas fermentation microbial communities from Germany - Plant 4 DNA1...
CGGCGCAGGGGGGAAATTTAGTGATTTTTATTGTCCTCATCATTGTCATTTTATCCGGTTTGGTGGGCAAGATCAGAGGCGGCAGTTTTGAAAGGCTGGCAGATTTGCAAATCCGCGGAATCTCTTGGGCTTTTATGGCCTTAGGCTTACGCCTGGCTTCTGCTTTTTTGGCGGCTAAAGGAATTGAAATTATTTTTTTGCAGATTATAGCTTATTGTCTGTTTGCCTATGTGCTCTGGAGTAATTTAAATTTACCGGGAATGAAACTTTTTGCTTTAGGGACTTTATTGAATTTTGTCGTGATTATTGCCAACGGCGGTATGATGCCGGTTTCGGCCCAAGCAATTGCTTTGGCCGGTTTGCCGGAACCTGCCGGGACACATATGTTATTGACGGCAGAAACAAAACTGTGGTTTTTGGCTGATATTATTCCCCTTCCGGTGCCTTTTTTAGCCAGGGTTATCAGTATCGGTGATATACTAATTTATGTGGGCATTTTTTATTTCATGCAAAAAAAGATGCTGCCGGCGCCAAAAGAGAGAAAAAAACCGGCACTGTAAAGATTTATTATTTTTAGGAGGGGCGCTTCATGAAGACCATAGTTGTGGTTTACTCTCGTTCAAAAAACAACTTGCTTTTGGCACAAGAAATACAGGTGCGCCTGCAATGCAATCTACATGTTATTACGGAGGTAAAGCCGAGGAGCGGCTTTTCCGTTTTGTTAGAGCCGCTTTTGCCTACAAAAACTGAGCTGGTGAAGGCGGATATTTCCCTTACCCCTTATGAACAAGTTATTTTTGTGGCACCCGTATGGTGGAAAAAAGTGGCGTCGCCCATGCGTGTCTTTATGGAGCAACATAAAGAAGAAGTCAAAAGATATGGTTTTATTACCATGTGCAACGGTGTGGTAGGGCAAAGGGAGATGCTGGAGGCAGAATTAACGACGCTTTTAGGGCGTGAACCGGTGGCTGTCACTGAACTGTGGGTGGGCAGTTTGGTTTTTCGGGCCATTAGGCAAGATATGGCTTTATTTACCGAGGAAATTTCCGCTTTTTTAGAAGCTATGGAGACGGAGCAAACATAGGTGGGAGTTTTGGGCGCCTTCCAAGGCGTTCTTGTGTTGGCCGGTTAATAGTGATAAAATAAGCTTGACTCTAAGGAACCGTTAGGTTCCTTTGTTGTCTCATAACGCAGTCGTTTTTGCGGCTAATTGGAGGGTTTTTTATGATTCGCGCCTTATTAAACAGGCTGATTGGCGATGTAAACCAGCGTGAGCTTAAGAAAATTCAACCTGTAGTGGATAAGATAAATAGTTTATCCGAAACAATGGAGAAGCTTTCTGATGATGCCCTGCGGGCTAAAACTGCGGAATTTAAAGCGCGCGTACAGGAAGCAGTTGCAGAAAAGCAGCGGCAGCTGGAAATGTTGCAAAGTAAATTGTCGACCAACGCCGAACCAGAAATACGCCGTGCTGTACAGGAGGCTAAAAGGGAATTATTTGCGGCGGAACAGAAAATATTATGGGACATTTTGCCCGAAGCCTTTGCGGTGGTGCGTGAAGCCAGCCGGCGTGTTTTAGGCATGCGGCATTTTGATGTGCAGTTGCTGGGTGGTATTGTTTTGCATCAAGGCCGCATTGCCGAGATGAAAACAGGAGAAGGGAAAACACTGGTGGCAACCCTGCCTGCTTATTTAAATGCCTTGGCCGGTCGCGGGGTGCATATTGTCACCGTTAATGATTATTTGGCGAAACGGGACCGGGAATGGATGGGGCCCGTTTATGAATTCTTGGGCTTATCAGTTGGCCTGATTGTGCATGGCCTGACACCGGCCCAGCGCCGGGAGTCCTATAATGCCGACATTACTTACGGCACCAATAATGAGTTTGGTTTTGATTATTTGCGCGATAATATGGTGCGGTACAAGGAAGATCTTGTGCAGCGCCCGCTTTATTATGCCATTATTGATGAAGTAGACAGTATTTTAATTGATGAAGCCAGAACACCGCTGATTATCTCCGGGCAAATGAAAGATGATCAGGAGCAGTATGAAGATTACCAACGGGTGGATAGTGCCGTGCGCCGGCTCAAAGCGGAAAAACATTTCACCGTTGATGAAAAGGCCCGCTCGGTGGTGCTGACTGAAGAAGGTGAATATGAAGTGGAGGCGCTGCTGGGTGAGAAAGGGCTGTACGGCCAGGAAGATCTTGACTATGAAGATATAGAAACTGTGGAAGAAAATTTTGAAACCAATTGGGAAGAAATTGAGCGCAAGAATATTTTGCGTAAAAAAATAGAAAACGCTTTGCGTGCCCACTATTTGATGAAGCGGGACCGCGACTATGTGGTCAAAGACGGTCAAATTATTATTGTGGATGAATTTACAGGACGTTTAATGTATGGGCGTCGCTACAGTGAAGGCCTGCATCAGGCCATTGAAGCCAAAGAACAGGTTAAAGTGGCCAGGGAAAGTATGACGCTGGCTTCTATTACTTTCCAAAATTATTTCCGCATGTATGAAAAACTTGCCGGCATGACAGGAACGGCGGCCACGGAAGAAACTGAATTTCAAAGTATTTATGGGATGGACGTGGTGGTAATTCCTACCAACAAACCCATGATCCGCCAGGACTTGCCTGATGTTATTTATAAAACTGTAAATGGCAAGTTCCGCCGTGTGCTAGAAGAAATTGAAGAGCGTCATAAAACCGGGCAACCTATTTTGGTGGGGACAATTTCCATTGAAGTTTCCGAAATGTTAAGTAGTCTGTTGAATAAGAAAGGCATACCCCACCAAGTGCTTAACGCCAAGCATCACGAAAGTGAAGCCAGAATTATTGCCCAGGCCGGACGTTACGGTGCGGTGACAATTGCCACCAATATGGCCGGCCGGGGAACAGATATTATTTTAGGCGGCAACCCCGATGTTTTGGCGGAAGATGAATTCCGCAGGGAATATGGCTGTTCTTTGGAAGAATATTTGGCTAATCCGGAAATTAGCACCGCAGAGAAAGCGGAAGCCAAGAAAAAGGCAGAGCAGTTCAAGGAAAAATACCGTAAACTAACCGAAGCTGAACGGGAAAAAGTCTTGGCTGCAGGCGGACTGCATGTTTTGGGAACCGAGCGCCATGAATCAAGGCGGATTGATAATCAGCTGCGGGGCCGTTCAGGCCGGCAGGGAGATCCCGGCTCCAGCCAGTTTTTTATTTCCCTAGAGGATGATTTAATGCGCCTTTTCGGCGGTGAAAATATTTATAGTGTGATGGAAAAATTAGGTTTGGACGAGGATACGCCCATTGACCATCCTTTAATTAGCCGTGCCCTGGAGTCGGCGCAGAAAAAAGTAGAAAACCGCAACTTTGAAATCCGTAAACATGTTTTAGAGTACGATAATGTTATTAACGAACAGCGTGAAGTAATCTACAGCCAGCGGCGCCGCGTTTTGGAAGGCGAAAGTTTGCGGGAAACAGTTCTGGACTGGATTGCAGAACTTGTGGAGGAAAAACTGGGATCTTATTTGGATGATAAAGAAGCATGGAATTTAGAAGGTCTTTTAAATTGGGCAGAAAAGTTTTTCCTTTTGCCGCGTCATAAACTTACCATTGACAAGTTGCAAGGGAAAACCAGGGAAGAAATTAGAGAAATTTTGTTTGCTGCCATCCTGGAGCATTATGAGGAACGGGAAGAAAGCATGGGCGCGGAAACCATGCGGGAAGTGGAGCGGGCCATTATTCTGCGTACCGTGGATATCAAATGGATGCTGCATATTGACGCCATGGACCTGTTGCGTCATGAAATCGGGCTCCATGTCTATGGGCAGCGTGATCCCTTGGTGGAATATAAGTTTGAAGCAAAAAATATGTTTGACCGCATGATTCAGGAAATTCGTGATGATGCCGTGAGTATGCTGTTTAGAGTACAGCTGGCGGCATTACCGCAACGGCAGGCTGTGGCCGTTACCCATGAGACGCCGCCTGCAGGCGGTTCCGGCGTCCGGCGCCCTGTACGGGTAAAAAAAGTCGGCCGCAATGACCCTTGCCCTTGCGGTAGCGGTAAAAAATATAAAAAGTGTTGTGGAAAGTAGGTGGTTAGATTGTCTGCGGAAATCAAAGCAACTTATCAAGAATTACGTAAACGATTAAATGAAATGAGTGTCTCCCTTTGACGTGCCCGGGAAAAAAGCAGAGCTAAAAAAATTAGAAGTGCAAACTAATCACCCGGATTTTTGGTCAAACCCTAAACAGGCCCAAGACACGATAAAAAAAATAAACCAGTTGCGCGATGAAGTAGAACCGTTAGAGGCATTGGCACAAAAACTGGATGAGCTGGAAATACTCATTGAGCTGGCCGGGGAAGAAAATGATGAACAGTTGTGGGAGGAAGCTGAAGCTACAGCGGGAGAAATTAAAGAAAAACTAAAAACAGTAGAATTCAATTTGTTATTCCGGGAAAAGTATGACCACCATTCAGCCATTATTGCCATTCATCCCGGAGCAGGGGGAACGGAATCCCAAGACTGGGCTTCCATGCTCCTGCGCATGTATACGCGTTGGGCGGAAAGGAAAAATTACCGGGTAGAAGTATTGGATTTGCTGCCGGGGGATGAGGCGGGTATTAAAAGTGCTACGCTTTTAATCAAAGGGAAAAATGCTTACGGTTTTTTGAAAGCGGAGCGCGGTGTGCATCGTTTGGTACGGATCTCCCCCTTCGATGCCGCCGGAAGACGCCATACCTCCTTTGCCTCCCTTGATGTCCTGCCGGAAATAGAAGAGGGCGATCAGGAAATTGAACTAAAGCCGGAAGAAATTAAAATTGACACCTTTCGCGCCAGCGGCGCCGGTGGCCAGCATGTGAATACCACCGATTCAGCCGTTCGGATAACCCACCTGCCTACCGGAATTGTTGTTACTTGTCAAAACGAGCGCTCGCAACATGCTAACCGTGAGCGCGCTTTAAAGATCTTGCGTGCACGTTTGGCTGATCTTTATCAGCAACAGCAGGCTGCCGAACTTGACAGTTTGCGCGGTGAGCAAAAAGAGATAGCTTGGGGCAGCCAAATTCGTTCCTATATCTTTCATCCTTATACCTTGGTTAAAGATCATCGCACAGCAGTGGAGATGGGCAATATTAACGCCGTGATGGACGGGGAATTGGATGAGTTGATGGAAGCATATTTGCGGCAAGCAGCCGGTAAAAGCAAATAGCGCTGGAGGTATTCATGTGTCCAGGTTAAAAATTTTGTGGGAGTATGGCGGTGTTTTAATTGGTGCTGCCGTTGTTGCCGCCTCCTTTAATATGTTTTTAGTGCCCAATCAAATAGCAGCCGGTGGTATCAGCGGTTTAGCAGTGGTGCTTTATCATCTTTTTCATCTACCTGTGGGTCCCACTATTTTCTTTTTGAATTTACCTTTATTTATTATTGCCGCCGTAACTTTTGGTTTTCGCTTTATTTTGCGCGGGCTGTTTGGAGCCGTGGCGCTTTCCGCGATGGTGGAAGTGCTAAACTTTTTACCAGTGGTTACAGAGGATTTACTTTTGGCCTCCCTTTTTGGCGGTGTTGTCATGGGTGTAGGTATAGCCATTGTTTTCCGTTTTCAGGGATCAACGGGGGGAACTGTCCTTGCCGCCCAAGTCTTAAATAAGTTTTTTGGCTTTTCTGTAGGACAAAGTCTTTTGGGAGTAGATTTTTTAGTGGTGGCCCTGGCCGGTATTGTTTTTAACCTGGAACTAGCCATGTATGCCCTTATTTCTCTTTTTGTCACCAGCTGGGTCATTGATTTGGTGCAGGAGGGATTGCGCAGCAGCAAGGCCATCCTGATTGTTTCTAGCAAAACCAACCAGATTGCGGAGCGGGTTCTCAAAGAAATGGATCGCGGAGCAACTATTTTTGTCGGTAAAGGCGCTTATACCGGGCAGCCGCGGGAGATGGTGCTAACGGTTGTCTCGCAGGCGGAAGTGACACAAGTAAAAAAAATTGTCCAGGAAACAGATAAAAAAGCCTTTGTCATTTTAAGCAACGCCCATGAAGTTTTAGGGGAGGGCTTTAAAGCTCCGCCGGGGGATTAGGTAAAAGTTTTGCAGACAAAAAAGGTGTATTGCCGCAGCGGGCAATACACCTTTTTAAATTTTTTTTATGCGATGGATTGGCATTGAGATTTTTCGCTGCTTTGCGCCTTTTCTTTGGGAAACGTGAAAGTAAGGGCGATGGAGAGAGCAAGTAGTGCCGCCGCTAAAAGATATGCGTTGTGGTAGTTCCCCGTTGTATCTAAAATGCGGGCGGCCGACATGGGACCAATGATACCGCTAACCCCCCAGGCGGTAAACAGGATACCATAGTTGGCACCAAAATATTTCAGACCAAAAAAGTCAGAAGTTGCCGCCGGGATCACGCCGAACATGGCGCCATAACAGCAGCCGGATATTGCGATACCAAAGGCCAAGTACAGCGGTGTGACGTATGTTTTAAAAAGTAACATGTTGCCGGTCTGTACAAGAAAAATTAATCTTAACATATTCATGCGGCCGATTTTATCGGAAAGGGCGCCGCCCACAAGTCTACCTACAGCATTAAAGGCAGCCATCAGCATTACCAGTAAGTAGCCGCCGCTCCAAAGTGCCTGCGTTTTGGCAATGGTGGTGGCATGTGCGATAATCATCAATCCCGCCGCTGCGGAAAAGGCCAAAATCAGCCAGAGTTTATAAAAGTTTGCCGTTTTAAGCATCTCCTGGCTCGTTAGATCTTTGACCGCTTGTGTTTTTTCCTGTTGAGGGGTGGCAGGCGCATGGGTCAGCGGCGGATTTTTAATATTTCTCGCCAAGAGTAAAATTAAAATTAATGTAAACAAACCAAGGATGATAAAAGTCCTGGCAATGCCGAAAGTAGTAATTAAGTAATTGGAAACAGGCGAATAAAAAACGGGAGATAATCCTGCTCCCGCCACAACAATGCCTGAAATTAGCCCTTGCTTTTCCGGCGGGAACCATTTCAGGGCGGGCGGTGTGCTGACCACATTGGTGATACCAAAACCAACACCGCCAATGATGCCAAAAGTTAAAACCATGAGCCAAGGATTTTTGACAAATGCGGAAAGGAGCATCCCTGTGCCGGCAAGAATTGCTGAAATGACAGTACATAATTGCGGGCCTTTTAGATCCTGCAATTTCCCGAAAACCACCATGGCAATGACAAAGGCAATGGTCATGGTTGTGTACGGCAGTGAAGCCTGCGTGCTGGTCCAGTGATACTCATGCATTAAACCGCTACTGATGACGCTCCAGGTGTAAGTGATACCGCCCAAAAAAGTGATACCTGTGGCAGAAAGTACGACAATCCAACCTTTTTTTTGCAGTTGCTTATGCAAAATTCCAGCCTCCTCTGTTGTAAGAACAATGCTATGTTGCAAATTTTGTTGCGGGCATAAAAAAAACAACTTGCGCATTTTTTGTTGTCTACATTGATATTTTAGCAGATCTAGCAGAAGCAGGCAATGATTTTGTCTTTTTATTGCCCGGGAAATGGCGGGCCGTTGACGTTTTTTAGCGAAGGCAGGATCTGTGCTTGACGCAATTCGCAAAATAACATAGATTGGAAACAAAGGACATGGCGGGGTGAAAGCGTGGCGCGGGAGAAAACAGTTTTTTATTGTGTACAATGCGGCTATGAGTCGCCAAAATGGTTGGGCAGGTGTCCAGGATGCGGCCAATGGAACCAAATGGAGGAACAGTTGCGACTGGCACCGCAAAAGGGACGTAAAGCGGCTGCCAGCAGCAAAATTACTCCTCTTTTAGAGGTGGAAAGCGAGGATAAAACACTACGTTTGCGTACCGGCAGTGTAGAATTGGATCGAGTTTTAGGGGGCGGTATTATCCCCGGGTCTTTAGTGCTCATTGGCGGTGATCCCGGCATTGGCAAATCAACCTTGGTGCTACAAGCAGCCCAAGGGTTGGGAGCAGCCGGGCATAAAGTACTTTATATTGCCGGTGAAGAATCGCCGGCCCAGGTAGCTTTGCGGGCAAAGCGCCTGCATGTCAACAGCCCCCAAATTATGATTTTGGCGGAAACCGACATGAACATCCTGGAAGAACAAGTGCTGGCTTTGAAGCCAGAGGTGGTAATTGTGGACTCGATCCAGACAGTTTACCGGCCGGAGTTAACTTCGGCAGCCGGCAGTGTCAGCCAGTTGAAAGAAGCTACCGCCTCCTGGTTAAGGTTAGCTAAAAGTGAGAATATTGCCGTTTTTCTAATCGGCCATGTGACCAAGGACGGCCAAATCGCCGGACCGCGTGTTTTAGAGCATATGGTGGATTGTGTCCTTTACTTTGAAGGAGATAGGCAGTATCTTTACCGCATTCTGCGGGCTGTAAAAAACCGCTTTGGTTCTACCCATGAAATTGGTATTTTTACCATGCATGCTTCCGGCCTTAAGGAAGTGGAAAACCCTTCAGAATGGCTTTTGGCACAGCGTCCCTTGGGAGCCGCCGGTTCGGTGGTAACGGCCTCCATGGAAGGCACGCGGCCCCTTTTGGTGGAAATTCAAGCTTTGGTAACACCCTCAAATTACGGTAATCCCCGCAGAACGGCAACCGGCTTGGAGCTAAATCGAGTGGCATTAATTTTGGCTGTGCTGGAACGTCATGTGGGAATGCCCATGCATGATTTTGACGTCTTTGTCAATGCCGCCGGCGGGGTCCGCCTGGTGGAGCCCGCCGTTGATTTGGCCGTGGCAGCCAGTATTGTCAGTTCATTGCGCAATGATGCTGCTGCTTCCGAGCAGTTGATTTTGGGAGAACTGGGCTTGGCGGGGGAAGTGCGCGGTATTCCCCACCTGCAACAGCGCTTACATGAGGGAAAACGTTTAGGGTTTACACGGGCCATTGTTCCCAAATTCAATCTGGCGGGTCTTAACGTACCTTTAGGCATGCAAGTGGTGGGTGTTTCATCTTTGCAGGAGGCAATCGCAACTGCCTTTTAAAGTTAATTTCACTTGCGGCGAATCCTGTCTGGTAAAATTCTCTTGGCGATTATTTTGCCAAATTTAAGGGAAAATAACAGGAGGAACCTGCAGGCATATCTTGTCCCCCCGCAACATACATTTCTCAGAGAAAAAAATCAGGGGGGCTTGAGATGCGTAAAGTTTATACGATTTTTTTAGTTTTGCTTTTACTGCTTAATACCGGATGTTCGCTGCCGTGGCCGGAACGGGAAAATTTAATGCCGCCGTCTAACCAGGAAGAGGACAGGCCTCAAGCACCGGAAGGGGCTAATTTTCGTGAAACACTGTTGTTTTTGCCTGATGAAAGCTGGCAGTTTTTGCTCCCTGTCCGTGTTTACATACCTTGGGAAGAGGGAATCGCCAAAGCCACTTTAAGATATTGTACCGAAGGGCATCTGCCTGGCGCTTTACTTGGACAAGGTATGGCGCCTCTTTTGCCGGCGGGCACGAAAATTTTGGGTTTAGCTCTTCGCGATGGCCGGGCGCGCGTAGATTTCAGTGAGGAATTTTTGTCCTTTCCTCCGGAAAGAGAAAAGCTGCTCATTGCCGGGATTACTTATACTTTAACGGAATTTCCCACCATTGATGAGGTAGAAATTTTGGTGGGAGGGGCGGAGCCCCAGTTCCCGGCGGGAACCAGGGCAGAGCCCTTTTCCCGTGCCTTAGGTTTAAACTTGGAAATTGCTGAAGCAGTGACAGATTTTGCCGAGACGGACAGAGTTACATTATATTTTCTTTATGCCGCCGGTGAAAATGTTTATTACCTGCCGGTCACCCGTGTTGTGCCCAAAACTGATGATTTAGTACACAAAACGGTAGAGGAATTATTAAGCGGCCCTGCTCCAGGGAAAAAGCTTTTTACGGCGGTGCCCGACGGCTTGACGCTGCAAAGCATCCAACAGGAAGGGGCAAAAGTGATTTTACATTTGACCGGCGACTTTTTCCCGGCGGGCGGGCAATTGGCGGCTGACCGTTTTTGGCAGCAGGTGGCGTTGACGCTGACGGAAATTGCCGGCATTGAAGAGGTATCTTTGCTTATTAATGGTCAAGTGCCCGCTTTCGGACCGGAAATTCATTTCCCTGAATCTTTTGCTCGACCACAAAAATGGAACTTGGTTGCCGCAGCGGGTTGAAAAAATACTTATCTTCACATATAATAAAAAAACGATTTTAAGGTGGAGGTTCTTTATGAGGATTGATGGTCGGCAGGCAAAACAAATGCGGCCGTTAACAATTACACCTAATTTTTTAAAAGCGCCTGAAGGTTCTGCTTTAATTGAACTGGGCGAGACGAAAGTGATTTGTACCGCATCGGTGGAGGATAAGGTGCCGCCTTTTTTGCGCGGCCTGGGACAAGGCTGGGTTACGGCAGAGTATGCCATGCTGCCGCGGGCAACAGAAGTGCGCACTCAGCGTGAGCGGGGTAAAATCTCGGGGCGCAGTTTAGAAATCCAGCGTTTAATCGGTCGCTCTTTACGTTCTGTGGTGAATTTAAATGCTTTGGGTGAGCGGACCATTTGGATTGATTGTGATGTGATTCAAGCCGACGGCGGTACCCGCACGGCTTCCATCAGCGGTGCTTTTGTTGCCCTTTACTTGGCTTTGGCCAAATTGGTGGCAAACGGCACGTTAGAGGAATTGCCCATTACTGATTTTTTGGCTGCCACCAGTGTGGGCATCGTGGAAAATGAGCTGCTTTTGGATTTGTCTTATGAGGAAGATAGTAAAGCCCAAGTTGATATGAATGTGGTTATGACCGCCGGCGGCCAGTTGGTGGAAGTGCAGGGAACGGCGGAGGGTGCACCTTTTTCGCGCCAAACATTAAATGAAATGCTTGATCTGGCTGCCATGGGTATCAGCGAAATTGTGAAAGTACAAAAAACTCTGCTTCAAGGGGTCTTGTCATGAAGCTGGTTATCGCTAGCAGAAATGCCGGCAAATTGGCGGAGTACCAGGCACTGCTTGCCGATTTGCCCATTGAAATTGTGTCTTTGGCGCATTACCCGGAAATCGGGGAGATTCCCGAAACCGGTAAGGATTTCTTTGCCAATGCCGCGCAAAAGGCGGAAACAGTGGCGCACATTACCGGCCAGTGGACGTTGGCTGACGATTCAGGCTTGGAAGTGGATGCCTTGGGCGGACGTCCCGGCGTTTATTCAGCCCGTTTTGCCGGGGAAGATGCCGATGACGCCAAAAATAACGAAAAACTGCTAAAATTACTGCAAGATGTACCTGCCGGGAAGCGGACAGCCCGCTTTCGTGCTGTCATCGCTTTGGCGCACAAGGAACGGCAGACACAATTTGCCGAAGGCGTCTGCGAAGGACTGATTACTTTTGCCCCGCAGGGTTCCGGCGGTTTTGGTTATGATCCGCTTTTTTTCTATCCACCGGCAGGCAAAACTTTTGCGCAAATGACAAAGGAGGAAAAAAATAAAATTTCTCACCGGGCACAGGCGCTGTCTAAAGTAAAACTCCTTTTAGCACAAATAGTGCGGTAGCAAATTTTTCCTTTGACAAGAGGCGTTTTTGGTGGTATACTAACTTTTGCGGTTGATTCGGGGTGTAGCGCAGTTTGGTAGCGCACTTGGTTTGGGACCAAGGGGTCGCAGGTTCGAATCCTGTCACCCCGACCATCTAAATAATTTGCCGGTAAGCGGGTGTAGCTCAATGGTAGAGCGCTGGCCTTCCAAGCCAGATACGTGGG
>ERZ773359.5707-NODE-5707-length-11695-cov-5.072165_pt1 | contig 11695 bp, 12 predicted proteins | sample MGYA00374955_ERZ773359 | MGnify/ENA primary metagenome ERZ773359 (study PRJEB29098, sample SAMN04486028) | biogas fermenter metagenome | study: EMG produced TPA metagenomics assembly of the Biogas fermentation microbial communities from Germany - Plant 4 DNA1...
CTCACGCAGCTTATCCTTATCGGATTCCTCCAGAGTGTAGCCCTCGCTAACGATTAGCGCTGCTACGTTAAAGCAACCAGCTGTATAGACAGGAGCTACTACATCTGCTTCGGTGCCGACAACGACATCATCAGTGAGTACACAATCAGGGGTCAAGGTTTCTTCGGCCTGAGCTTCCGTGCCGAGAATGACCAGCTTGCCGTCTGTGCTGGACTTGGCAAACACTGTGCCCCTCTTGTACTCTGTCTCCGTCGCCAGTTTCCGGATGGTCCCGGAGTTAACATGCACAGGTGGTGTTATGCCGGCAATCAGCTTGTCATATGCCATCTCGCCGACTTTTCTGTTCAGAGCCATTTACTTATCCTCCTTCTGTTGGATTTTCTTAGCGTCAGCGCGCCCTTGCGCCATACGCTCTTCGGGGGTGAGAAGCTTAGTCTCATCCTCAACAGTGGCCGAAGCAACAACTTTGTCTGCGCCGGATGCCTTGAAGTCCTTGTCAGCATCATCAAGGAATGCCCGCCTCTTATGCGCCTCCTTCTTGGCCGCCTCCCAAGCGAGCTCTTGAGCTGTCATGGGTTTCTCGCCAAACTTCGCCTCCCGAACCAGTTCGTCATCGTAGAGGGCGGCGATCTCATCGATCTCTGCAATCCTCTTCCGTTCCGCTTCAACAGCGGCGTTAACGTCAACACTTTCCTTTGCCACAGCTTCCTTGGCCTGGGCTAGAATTTGCTCAGCGAGCTCAGGATTCTCGGCCCTAAGCTCTTCAAGAGTTTTTGCCATCGTCTTACCTCCTTTTGAGTCACCGGTCATTGCCGGTGTTTTTGTCTCTACCGACTTGGTGTCGGGTTCGACCGTAGGAATGCTCTCTGGTAAATTTGAGAGCGGAGCACTCACGCGAAACGCACGCCCATTCACGTAAAGGGTAGTCAAATCAGCACTCGCTGCGATATCAGGTGCATCACCGTCTAGGAGCTCATCGGCAAACCCCTTGTCTAGTGCTTCTTGACCAGTCATGTATGTTTCATCTGCCATCATGGCCAAGAGCTCATCTTCACCGAGGCCGGTCTTGCGTTTATAAATCGCAGCCTGAGCTTTGTCCACGGCGTCATTACCATCCGCAAGACTGCGCAGCTCGTCCGCACGATAGTAACCCCAAGTGAGCACGTAACACTTATGGATCATTATCAGACTCGAGGGATGGACTTTGACCTTGTCAGCAGCGCACATTATCAGGGAACCGCCAGACATGGCCACACCGTCCACGATAGCGGTTACTTCCGCTTTGAGTTCGCGAAGTCTATTGTGGATGGGTATTGCAGCATAGGCATCACCACCGATACTATTCAGCCGAATCGTGAGGCGCTTTGCGTGTGCCACTTGTTCAAGGTCCTCGAGGAACTCGTTCAGAACGATATAGTTTCCTTCGATGGGTTCATCGGTCCACCAGTTCCTGGGGCGCTCCTGCACAATTTCGCCATACATGACGATCTCGGCTTCGTCTCCATTCACCGTGGCCATAGTGTAATAGTCGCGCTGGATGTTCACCGCAGGCCTTGCCCGTCCGAACACCCCCTTCAGCAAATTCTTACTCATCCTTCGGTTCTCCCCTTTCGTCTGCATTGTCGTTGTCACTCAAGGCGGCCATGTAGTTACCACCGCCAGCATCCTTCAACTTTTGATTCTCCCTTGCAAGCTGCTCGATGTTGTCCTCCCAATCACCACCACCGAGCTCTCTGGTAACCTGTTCGTACGTCTTGAAGCCGCGGTCAACTTGCATAATGGCAGCCTTGGCCTCTTTGGTAGGATCGAGTTGGCCTTGTACCGGGCCAATCCACCGAGCACCGCACCATGCATCTCTGATTATGGGATCTTCAAAGAATCCCGGGGCCTTGATCCTACCTAGAGCAACAGCCTCGGCCAACCACACCTCATAGACAGGCTGACAGAAATCATCCACAAACCACTGTCGGCGCATCTTGAATGCTTCCCAGGCTTCCAGCAGAGCCGCCCGGCTAGCGGAATACGATGAATCAAACTCCTTGATTAACACCTCATAGGGAATCTCGAGGGCCGAACCAACTAAACGGCAGACAGTCTTAGTGAAACTCTCAAACCCAGTGGTAGGAATGTTCGGATTGCCGAAGACAACTTTCTCTCCTTCCCCCAGGTGGACAACGGTGCCTGGCCCCATCTCATACTCATCATCACTCTCGGACAGGTTGTCGATTTCCTCGCCAGGGAAACCAACTACATCGCCGGCTCCGGTTTCATTGATGGGAATATCCGTCGGATCGGTTTCGGTCTGAATCCAGGCAGTAAAAAATGACTGCACCAATGCAGCCATTAATTCGGCCTCGGTATACCTGCGCAACTGTAAGAGCGGTTCAATAACCTGCGCTAGATATGTAACACCCCTGTATTGCTCAGGGCGTTCACTCTCCATTATCTGCAGGATATTGGGCAGGCCCGTATTCTTTCCATACGCTTCGACGCGAACCCATTCAGTCTTCTTAGTAGTGAGCTCACCCGGGTGCGTATTTCTGATGTGATAAGCCACAATCCGGCCTTGCTTGTCAATCTCAACGCCATCGTAGATTCTGTTTCCGTTCTCAGTGTTCTCCCCGTCTGTAAATCTCGGGGACGGAGAAAAAGTAGCTCCATAATCAGTAGGCGTGCTCACGCGGTCGGCCTCAATCAGATGAATTCGCAGGGAATATGGATTGAAACTAGTTCGCTCATATCGTTTGAAAAGGGCAAACACATCGCCGCTCATAAGCCACGCTTTCAGGGCCAGCTGCTGAAGGCCCTCGAAGTTGTTCACACCTGTTGCATCACAGTTCTGTTTTTTACTGGCCCACATTCTGAACTCGGCCTCGGCTCTCTGCTGCCACTCCTTGGCTGCCTCGGGACTGAGCCCAAGAATCTCACGGTTTATTGAGGCCTTGAGTGTTAACCCGGTCCCGATTACCTTTGTGCGGTTAGTGTTTATGGCTGAGGTGGCGACTGGAGCTGCCATGTACAGCATCCGGCCCCGTTGCCGCAGTGTATAGTTGTTCCAGTCAATATCCTCTCGCGGCGAACCGCTTCGAGGAATGAAACTCTTCAAGGAGCGCCTTGTGGTGCTTGCCCCGGCTTCGCTATAGCCTTTGACTTGTGGGCCGCCACGTGTACGTACGGTCCTGCTCAACTTATCGCCTCCAATCTTTGCATATTGGACGGATCATGCGGTAGCGAAAGGAGTAAACTCCACCGCACGATCCGTGGTAAATGCCCTTTCGGGCGAATACCCTACCAGTTACGTGGCACCACGCCAAATGCTTTCCTGGGCCTACGGCCCGTCAGCAGTGCCGTCAATTCATCAACCTTGCGCTCTGCTTGCTGAATCTCTCGCAATAAAGACGGGAGATCGAAACGGGTGAGGGAGCGGTTGTCGATGGTGTAGCTTTGCACTCCCCCATCCACCAGAGCTATGTATGCAGCCCTTAATTTTTGCAGAGCGGTCTGCCAGTACTCGAGGCGAGCTCTGATTTCATCTCTACTGGCCATCAATCTCACCTACCAGTCATCGTAATGTTTGCTCAGCGTGGTCCCCTTCTTCCGCTTCCTTGTGCGCTTGGCAGGTTGCCGAGCGGGAGCAGTCTGCACTTCCCCCTGATGACGCGCTCGCGTGGCCTCAATGAGGCGTCTCTCTATTGCGTCCAAATCAACGGGCAATGCTTTGAAAGCTGCAAGAGCGTAGTTACGACAGTCCAGAGCCTCATTGCGCTCATGCCCGGGAATCTTCTCCCATTGCCAGGGATTTTTCTTCGCAGGGCGATAAACTAACCTTTCGGACAAGAGCCCCTTGAAATAAGCCGGGCCATAGTCATCGCGCCTGGGGAAATGGCAATACCTAGAGCCCGGGGTCTGAACTCTCAGGTTGTCCATGATGATCTGCTTACCAGCATCCACACCAATAACGTACTGCCAACAGGTGCCCAGAGACTTACCCTTAATCATGATCTTCTGCTTCTTAGGCGGTGCAGTGTAAGGAATACCATCACCGCCCCGGCCCTTGATGGCAAATACCTTCTTGCTTAGCCGTTCCCGGCACTGATACCTTACCTCTTGCGTGAAGTGACCGCCCTCATCCACGAACGTCATGGATATCTTAAGGCCGACTCCGCTCTTGAAATAGTAAACTTTGTCTATGATATCATCCAGCTGCGCCCACACATCGGGGTCGTCTGGCCTGCCCATGATTACCCCTTTGCGGATTCCCCAGGTTTCACCGAAGTGGCCGTGCCCAACCACCTCGAACTCCAAGCGGTCATCCTGGGTATCCACGCCACAGGTCAAGACGAGCACGCCTTCAGGCAATTCTGCCTCGTACTCCTCGCGTCTGGCCATGACGGACTCTTCGTCCTCGAGATCGCTGCGGTCTTCCCACAGCTCACCGAAGCGAGTGTTGTAGACAACCTGGAGCTTTCTGGAGTTCCCGATAGCATTCAGATACTCCAATATCGTTGACTCCCAGGTTGCCCAGGGGCTTACGAAAGCATTTAGCCAGAAGGAACGACATCCTTGTTCGTATGCTTCCGGATGTTCAGCGATCCACTTGGCCGGCTGGGCCTTAACCTCGGCCTCCGTGGACAAACCCCCACATGCGCCGCAGGCATAGTAGATGTTACTTACGGTGTATGTCTTTTTCCCCGCCACAATCTTTTCTTCGTAATCATAGCGGATGTTTTCAAACGTGATGTTGCGGTACTCCCCACACTGGGGACACGCAACACACCATCGCTCCATGGTCCCGGCAGCGAATGAGGATTCAATCGCGCTTGCGTTTTTGATGGTGGGAGTAGATACTTCCACAGCCTTTGCATTGTAGAAGGTAATCTGCCTCGCTCTGGCCAGCTCCCAGGGATCACCTTCACTGCCGGCCGACAGTGCCCAGCGGTCTCTCTCGTCACCGAGAATGTACCGTATAGGCTTAGAGGCCAAGGCGTGTGCTTCAGTAGATCCGCACAATGTGAGGATTCCTCCTGGATACGCCTTCTGTAGAATGGTGTTGCCACTATCCCGGCTTTTGGGGCTGGCAACCTTTCTTCTTAGCGTAGGGCAGTCCCTTATCATTGGAGCTATGCGGAGCTTAGAATATTCTTTGGCGTCAATGGTTGTTGGATGGATGAATAAGATCGAGCCCGGGTCTTCATCGATGATGTACCCGATGATGTTGTTGAGCAGTTCTGATTTTCCTACCTGCGACGCCGATACTAGGACAATGCGTTTCACCTTAGGATCCGTGAATGCGTCCATGGGCTCCTTCAAGTAGGGAGTCCGAGATGTTCGCCAGGGGCCCGGTTCGGCGCTGGCTTCGGGAGATAACCTGCGTCTCTTGTCGGCCCACTCCGAAACCGTTAGATTCTCCGGAGGCTTGAAGCCAGAAACCGGCCCCGCTATTGCCGCATTAAGCCTCCGAAGCTCAGATGCCTTCATCAGACTCACCATCTTCTTCTATGTCCCAGCGCCTTCTCTCGCGCACTCGCTGCTCGTACTTCTTTGGGTCATACCTGTATTGGCTGAGCTCCTCCATGATGGCGTATACCTCTTTACGAATCAGGTCTGCTGCTTCGGCAGGATCGTCCGTGTTGGCAACGTCAATGGCCAACCTACCCGGCAGGGCCAGGAGCATGCCTCGGATCGTGTAAACAAGATCCTCCGTCATGGCTGCAACGTCCTCCGAGCGATGCATCTTGCCCTGGAGCTCCTTTGCCTCCAGAACCTTCATGATTGCGTTGGCCTTCTTTATGCTCAGCTCCGCTTCGAGGCGTTCCTTTTCCTCGGAGGAAACATCCTCCTCCTTCATCTCGATGTACCTGGCGACACACTTCGCCAAGTTGAATCGTCCTCTTTTGACGGGCTCAAATTGCCCGTCTTGCACAAGCTGCTGAACCCTTCTAGTCGTCAGACCGAGGACGATGGCAAGCTCCCTCGTGGAAACGAGAGTATCGAGCGTAATCTCGTTCCGTCCGTCTTCTTTGGCCATGCCACAATCCTCCTTTTCCTCCAAAACGAAGCGAAATGGCCCAAAAAATTCCTCACTAACTAGGCGGATTTTGGGGTCGGCGAGCCCGCAAGCAAATTCCTGGGCCGTCAAAGTACCTTTTTCTTTTGGGCTACAGCTGCGGAATCTTCGCTACTTGCTACTTAAAGACGGGACGATGCGTCTGGGTGAGCGCGCCTCTTTGCCTTTCCACCCTTCCGGTGTAGACATCAGCTCTCATCAGCTCAGTAACCTCGCGCTCCTGTGCTTCTTCCTTCGCCTTCAGTCCCTCTGGGTCTTCAAGCCTCTCCGGGAAGTAGAGTCTTGCCAACTCCTCCAGCCTATAGCGGACTATGAATTCAAATAATGTTTCTGGATCCGTGTTGAATAACTTCTCAGCAATTGTCATGACCGCACCTCCCGTAAAGAAATAACCCCGGGAAAGAATAATGGTTAGCTGTCGTGCCAAAGCTATCATTCTCTCCCGGGGGAAATTGAACTCAATTAAATCTTTGCAAGTGCCTCTGCTTTGCTGTAGCCCTTAACACCTTTTGTCATCAAGGCCAAGAACTCTTCTTTCGAGAAGTCAGATAATCGGAACACCTCTTCGGGTTTCATACCCAACTGCTTAGAGATTTCCCTCACAGTCTTGCCTTCATCGAGGAGACGTTTCACGATGGCCTTCATAGGTTCAAGCAGATGTGTACCCCTGGCCCGGTTATGCGTGACCGTACCATACATGTCTTGGCTTTCGTCCTCATGTTCTACAATGACCACTGGAACTTTCCCACCAAGTAAGGACAGCAGAGGTTCTTCTCCCGATACCGTCCACCGATGGAAACCGTCAATGATCGTATAGTCAGGCCGAACCACAATTGGAAGTGTCCAGCCATTGGTCATGATGGATTGTACCAAGAGTTTCATGTTATCTTTGCTGACCTTGTTGGGATTCCAATGGTTGGCCTTGAGCTTGCCCCTCTCTACCCAGTGAAGTTTCGACAGTGGGGCAAACAGATCCACTTTAGCCACTGCGTTCACCCCCTTTACGGAACGTCTTCGCATATTCCGCATAAGAGGTTGCGATGTTCATTCGTATCGCACGCAATGTCCTCAGCTTAGGATCGCCTGCCACCAGAGCATCGTACATGTTGCGCCAATCTCTATCCCGGATCATATTGTCCGTTTTGATTATCAGCTTCCGATACTCATTGGCCACCCTACGTGTTAGGTCAGTCGTGAAGTACTTGTCTGAATCCTCAAAGAGCATGTGACGAACGAGGGCTTTGTAGTCCTTGTTTTCGTTTTCACGCCTCTTCCTCGAGGATCTCCGGAACAGTTCGCTGTCCCAGTAAAGGGCTGCCATATATGCATTGGGTTCTCGGCGCAGAATCTTCTCCCATAACCCAGGCTCGTATTCAGCCAAGCGAATCAGTGAACCCACACAGTCAATCGAGAAGAACTGAGAAATCCTCAGCTGATTCCTCCGAGTTCCCGTCTGATAGAGCCACAAGTATATGATTGGAATGTCCACCTTGTTCTCTTTCAGATAGAGCCAAACGTCACTACGCTTCCAGTCATACAGGGGATAGATCATGTTTTTGCCAGTGATACTTTGCCCAGCCCCGAGGTTCAGGGCTGCCATGTATTGCAACCGCTGAACACTCTCGGATGCCATCACACCCACCAGCACAATTCCGTCACCAGTCACCTTTGGAAGGAACGACTGATAATTGTCTATCCCAGGCCTCAGCTTCGGATGATTCCTTAGGGCAAAAGGTGGTGGCCTTCTTACCCAAACGTCTTCCTTGGTATGGTCCCAGCAGGTGTAGCTCTCATCATTGGTCAGCTGATTATAAGCGCTGAAGTGTTTTACTTCCACGCACCACCACTGGAAAGAAGCTCCGGCCAAGAGGAACTTCTTGCGCCACTTCATGACCGTTTCCTCCACACTGCTGTAGATGGCCTCTTCATCCACAAAGATGACAGTCAGCTGCTTGGGGTCAATCTCTCCGGCCTGGATGAGCTTCAAGGTTATGTCTGCCATGACAAGCGAGTCTTTACCGCCGGAAAAGGACAAGTAGACTGGCACGCCATTTGAGAACACGTTCTTGATCCTCATCCTGGCCGCAGTCACTACGTCCATGTTGGAACGGATTCGCTTTACAGCCATATCCGCTCACCACATTTGGGGCAGAGGATATAACGATGTTCTACCGTCTCTGCCTTAAATGGCTCTTGATACCCTGCCTCGTCCCGCACCTCCTGCGGAACCTCTACCGCCGGAGGTTCTACGGGCTTAATCTCCACCGCCGTTTCTGCTAATCTCTCTTCCTGGGCTTCGTACCTCTCCCGAGTCTCAAGCATTTCTTCCACTTTTTCCTCGGGAATCTTTCCGTACTCAGATATCAAGTCATCAACATCATCTGCATCCATGACCAGGGAACGGAGCATGTCCTCATCGAAGCCAGGAATGTCTAGATCATCTTTCAGCTCCAGGATGAACGCATCAAAGGCTTCCAGATCATCAACACCCAGGTCGAAGATCCGGTTGTCTGCCAGCATGAGCTTTTTCTTCTCGCTCTCTGTGAGGCCCTTAACGACATAGCAGTCGGCCTCGGTACGTCCCATAGAGCGCAGAGTCTCGACCAATCCATTCCCGGCCAAGACCACCCCGTTCTCATCAATGACGACAGGGCGAATCTGGCCAAACATCTCGATAGACCGCCTGAACTCCCTAATCTGTTTATCAGTATGAAGCCGGATGTTTCTTTCCGGCGCTTTCAGCTCATCAAGCCGCTTTTTGACTATCTTCACGATCTCACCTCCTTCAGGAAGTGAGCCGCACTTTCAATTTTGGCAGCTGCCACTTCAATGATAGACGGGTCGATATCATAGATATCAGCCCAGCCTTCATCTATGGATTTCATTCCCGACCGCGCCGGCCAGGGGTGCGTCCCGCACCTAAACCCGTCCTTCCATCCATAAATGGGCGGCAGGGGAATGTTGTTGTAATGAATATACGCCAGCACGAGCTCATGTGGCCACTCGGCCAACGGCGAATACCGGGTAACACCCGCACCGTTCGTGAGAATGTTTGAACCCTTGCCAACAAAGTTACCGTCTGCCTTCCGATGGCCGACAAGGATCATGTCCAGCCCATGCTTCAGGAAGTATTGCTGAATACCCCTCCGCTGGACAATAGCAAACCACCGGGACACGATGCTTGAATTATCTGGGAAGAGCATGGCCGGGTGCTTGGCCAACCAGTCCAGATTCTGCCCGGTATTGATTACCTCGCAGCCTTCTGGCAAGTGCTCCATGCACCAGCTGAGAAAAGCAGGGTACTCCAGCTCTGTATGCACGAATACGCACCGGGAGATGCCTAGCTTCTCACAGATGTCTCCGAGCACCAGAGCGTCTTTACCTCCACTCCACGCATAGGCTATGTTCTTACCCTTGGTCACCTTTTTTATGTCCTTACAGACGGTTGCAACTGCCTCATTGAGTTCGTTCCTTGATACCAGTTTCTCTATAATGGCCATAGCCTCAAGCCACTTCGCATTGTCCGTCTGCTGCTTTCTGCCGATTATTCGCTTCATGCCCTAATCACCGCCCCTCTTTTCTCGAGGGAATCCCACAGTAGGGCATAGAGGATTCCGGCAATCACGATGAAGATGCGAATCGAGCTCATCAGCGTCCACACACCAAGCACGCCCATGGGAATGACCTTTTGCCACGCCAACACAGTGGCGATGTTGATCAGAATGCCCAATCTCCGGCCGAAGGTGATATACACGCTGTAGAGGAACGAGGATATTGTTGAGACGGCCACCAAAGTTATGAGAAACGCCTTGACGATGTTCAGAATCGGGGTGAAGTTTGTCCAGGCGAGCAAGAAGGTGAAGCTTAGATATGCCCCGAACAGCAGCCCCCCAACAACGAACGCCCGTCTGACGTTGATACGCCTCGTGCCATCCTCATTGTGATCGTTATAATCTAGGATCTCAAAGAAATATGGGTAGAGGAAGGCACCAGGTAGGAGCAGTAGGAACTTCTCTATTCCAGCGGGGATCTGGTCAAGTCCTAGCGGCAGCACATTCATATTTCCCCGTGAGTGAATGATCGCTGCCACCGTCAATACTACCCCTACGGCATAAACAGCCGTCCAGCTGGCACTGTCCGTTAACACGTTCCGGATCATGCCAAACCGAATCAGCAGGAAGATGAAAAACACCGCCACTGCGTAGGCCAGCACCATGCCGAATGTGCCGGTTAGTGGGGTGTCTCGGAAAATCGTCTGAATGCCATTCATGTTAATCCATACCTGGAATACGCACAGTATCCCGGTCAGGAAATGCATGAGCCTGCTGCGGAACACTTCCCTCAGCTTTGGTATCGCGGGTGAAAGGACACCAAACACGATACATGCGAGAGTGTTACCCAAGGCCCAGAGCAAAAACGGGATAATGCCGTAATCCTGCGCCATCTGAATACCGACCATCAGTGACCCCACACCCGCCCAGGTAGCTGCGATGGACATGGAGTAGTAAAATGACGGGTTGTGGGTGAATCTCTTGACAACTCTTGAAAACACGACGCTGTCTGCCTCCTTTTCTGCTTTCGCCCGCTGCCGACCTGGTGGCGAGGCAGTCCGGCCCGGTGCACGACTACGTGCAAAGGAGCAAAACACGTAGCCATAAGCCTCCTTTCTGAAAAAATAGCGGCCCTTTCGAGGAGCCGCCGGCTAGTTAGAATTTTACTACCTTACATGTTATACTATTCGATGTATATTGTAAATGCCCACTTTTTGCCCTAAAAGGCGCTCAATTTACTCTCTCTCGATCCACTGTATCCCAAAAAGCAGTGCGCTCATCTTCTCGCAAGCGGCATCGAGATCCTTGTACACTGTCCTTAGGTCAATGCCTTCGGCCTCTGCAATGTCTTTAGCAGGCACCGGCTCGTCCCTCAAATACATCGCCTCTAGAACACGATAACGTCTCTGTTCTTCAGGCCGTTTAGAGGTAAGACAGATGATCTCATACGCCCGCAGCATGGCATCGATGTGGGCGAGCATAATAGCGGAACGAGCTTTTGACCTGACTATGGCTCCAACATCAACATTCTCATCGTATCCCAGCATGATCCTGAAGAACTCATAGTCTTCATCTGCAACCTCGGCCAGGGAAGCAATGGCATCTCCTGCATGGATCTTAATCTCTCGATAGTTTTTCATCAAACGCTTGGTGTCCCGCAACCTTCGGTCTCTCCGGCGTTTGTTTTCTTTCTCCTTCTGCTTCGTATATACGTCCAGTGCAGTCTTAGAAGCAATTTCTGCAGCGATTCTCGCTATAATGTCTCTTGGATCTTCCCTCGACATACGCCATACCTCCCTGTTACCTCACGTTCCGCTACCTTGCGGAGCGCATGGGATGGATCATCTTCGCAAACCCGGCAAACCATACGCCCCTCCGGAACGTATTCTCCGCACGATACACAGCGATCGCCTTGGGCCAGCTTCTGAAACCATAGCGCCTTATTGCGTTCCAGGCATTCCAGAAACCCTATGGCCACCGCCGCAACATGGATGGCCTCGGTTCTCATATTCTCATAGCCACCCTTGTCAGACCCATTATCAAAAATCGTCTCGTTGATCGCCTCGCAAAGCTCCCC